>Ga0256837_1000060_pt1 | contig 96921 bp, 90 predicted proteins | sample 4562384metaG_FD_185976 | JGI IMG/M metagenome (GOLD analysis project Ga0256837, IMG submission 185976) | Hydrothermal vent microbial communities from Guaymas Basin, Mexico - 4561-384 | ecosystem: Environmental > Aquatic > Marine > Hydrothermal vents | place: Mexico: Guaymas Basin | collected...
CTGCATCTATCTCAGTTACATCACGAGCCACTTCACTTGGCATCTCCATAGCTTCACACTCACGTCCAAGTGCATAGATATCTTCAGAGAAAAAAGGAGCTTTATCTACAGTAATCTTAAAACCATTATATTCGCTCGGATTGTGTGAACCTGTTATCATAACAGAAGCTGAAGGAGTGATACCATTCCACTCTTGATAATTTGTAAAGTAGTTTACAGGAGTAGGTACAAGTCCCATACCTAGAACTTTTTTACCACCAGCATTAAGACCACGAACGAGATACTCAAAGAGTATAGGAGAGTGACTACGTGCATCATATCCAACGGCTACATACTCACCACTAATCTTAGATGCTAAAGCATACCCTATACGAACAACACTCTGTTCATTTAACTCTTTTTCGTAAATTCCACGTATGTCGTATTCTCTATAAATGCTCAAAATTATCAACCTTTTTTTTTAATATTAGAATTGTATAACTTTTTTGGTTAAAAACTAATTATATATTTTGATTTTTTTATATCATTTATAGCTAAAGAAAACAGAACTTTTAACGAACAATCTTCGTGTACAATGACTTTTAAGAAAACATAAATGGAGCATACCATGATACATATACATAAAAGTCTTTTAATTACCTCTTCACTACTCTTAAGTTCAAACCTTTTAGCTTTTGGATTTGGAGATATTGGAGATGCACTCAATAAAGCAGGCAGTGCTGTTAACACAACACAATCTACACAAAAAGCATCATCAAGCAAAACTACTCATAAAGAGACACAAAAAGTTGTCTCTCAAAAAAGTACTAATGAAGGAGATATAAAAAAAGAGTATGAAAGAATCAGGTCTCTCTTTAATAAAGAAGAGTTTGATCCAAGACTACTGAGAAACTACATTACAGGCGATCCAAATAGCCCTGAAGAGGTTACCGAATGGGCTGAATCTATAAAATCCTATCAAGATTCACTTCCTGGAATAAAAGCATTTTTAGATAAGACATGGAAAACAACTACACTTGGAAATAGTAGAGAGTTTAGACGCTATCTACAGTGGTTTAACAATAGTGTAGAGGATGATATAAGAGAAGCTGTTTTTGATAAAAAGAGCAATCAATGGAAATCAGATCTTCTTAGTGGTGTTATTGAAAATGGATGGAAAGAGGAGTATCTAAAAAGAAGTCTCAAGAGTCAAAGTACAGTACGTGAGATTATGGGACGATACAACCGTGGTGCAACTGTTTTAGAGAACCAAAAAATCTTTGAAAAAATAGTAGATGGTAAATACTCAAAAAGTACTCAAAAATATATAAAAGAGTATAAGGAGCTTGGGAAGAAGCTAACACAAGCTAAAAAAGACAATATTAAAAATCAGAGACTTCCAGAGCCAGGCGCTTTTAATGCTAAAACAGTGAAGTTAGCTAAAGAGTTACTCAAAAAATCTGGTGTGAAATTTTCACACTTAACACTTATGCAAGATATAACACACTATATGAAAGTAGAACATGTTGACAATGCTTTTTATGTACAGAAAATGGATAAGTTTTATGTGAAGTTTGTTGCACAAAAGAATGGAAAGCACTATATCGTTGATGCTTCATTCAAAAAAGTAATCCAATGGCATCCAAATCCACAAAGAGCCTTCAACAAATGGTATCTTTATAATGTTGAGCAGATAGAACGTGGTGACCAGATACTAAAAAAATTCGTTCGTTAAAAAAGAGTGTTAGTCGATTTAAGTATCGACTAACTAAGCCTCTTGATTAAGGATTGAGAAACCTAAATCATGCATTGCACTGTCTACCATTTCTAAAGCTGCTTGCATAGTTTTTTGTGAGATTTCAGGAAGTTCTCCACCCCACATTCTTTCTGCATCTTTAAAACCTTGCAACATACCTTCACGACCAGCACGCATTCTATCTTCATCTCCACCTGAACCATTGATAACAAAGTTTGCCATTCTTTCTGAAGTCTGTTTAATACCAAAGATACCATCTTCACTCACTAGTTCAGCTGCCTCTTTTTGTGAAAGTTCAGCTATTGGTTTTCCACTGTAACCGACATCTTTGAGAAATGTTTGAAAGTCAGCATGTGCCTCTTCAAAACTAACCTCTTTAGAAACAAGTGTTCCTTGAATATTTACAGACTTTAACATCATAGCATTTGCTTTTTCAGTAATTTGTGCTCTTATTTCTGCAGCATCATCCTTACTTAATTTCTCTGTAAAGTTGGTTTTAACACTATTTGAATTAACTCCAGCATTGGTTGTTGTAATATTTGATAATATTTGCATAATATGTCCTTTTATTTAATATTTACTATTATACTACCTATATCGACATTCTTTACAAAAGGATTAAATATGACACCTAAAAAAATACTAGCTCTTACTTTATTAGCGACATCATTAACACTTCATGCAAGTATTGCAAGAGTCACACAACATACTACTCTTGAGAAACACAACTCCATTACACAGACTATCGCTTCTTTTTTAGTACAACGAGGGATAGAAGATAGTAAGGCTGTAGAGATAGCTTCTAGTTTTGTTGGTACCAATGAAGAACTGTTTTACATAATGACTCAAAACTATATGCATCAGATGGATATAAATTCAAAAGAGTTTTATAGTGAACTTGCCAAACTCTCTCTTCAAAAAAGAAAAGCAAGTTTTAATGACTACAGTTTTTTAGTAAAACTTACACAAACCCTTAAAGGACATGCTCTAAATAGTAAAACTTTTACTAATTTACACAATATAGCAACAAATAATAGCTTTTTACAAAAAGTATTTGCATAATTTCTTCAAATACTTTGTTTCTTAGAATTATTTAGTTATACTGTTGGCGATGAAAGATGAGGACCCAAGTTCATCTTTAGTGTGTAGGTTTGCTTTTATTGCATTTAGACCCCTAAAGACTCTCCAAATTTCGACTCCACTAATGAATTGATTTTCATAGTGAATTTTTTTATACAAGGCTAATGCAATGGCAGAATTACAAGACGGTAAAGTTAAATGGTTTAACGACGAAAAAGGTTATGGTTTCATAGAACAAGACAATGGTGGTAAAGATGTATTCGTACATTTCCGTCAAGTTAATAACAACTCAGGTGGACGTGTTTCACTTGCAGAAGGTCAAAGAGTAACTTTCGAAGTTGGTGAAGGTCAAAAAGGCCCTCAAGCTGAGAACGTAACTCCACTTTAATTAGTGACTAAACCCCTCTTCTGGGGTTTTATAATCCCCTCCCCCCACATACAACTAAATATCCAAAAACACTTTTAATTTTAAATTTATCTTACTATAGATAACGATTCAAAGTACAATTTTTCATCTCATTCAACTTAGTAAACATTGATTTAGTTTATTCATCATATGTATAGACCTAGTAAGCAGTATATATAAGAGATGAACTACAAACTCCTCCAGCTAATATTGAAGATATCCAAAGTCAGTAATTCACTATATCTTTCTTGAATAAGACAAAAATTATATATGATATTAGAATTAGTAATTAAAAATATTGGAAGATTTATTATGGAAAGCTTAAATAGAGGAAATTTTATTAGTAATACTCCCAAGAAAACTTGGAAGTATTATAAAAGTATTTAAGTTAGATTAAAAACTATACCAATACATAGTTCTATTGACAGGAGTTGCAGGATAATCACCATTAGCTTGAATATCTCCAGTATCATAAACACCATCATCATACTTATCATCTAAAGATTTAATCTTATCTGAAGGAACATTCTCTACTTGAATATAGTTACCATTTCTATTTCCTCGAGTACCATATCTAAAAAGATAATTACCACCATAAGGACTAGTTTTAGCAACAAGATTCTCATCTGTTTGAGAAGCATCCCCAGACATAAAACCTGCACCAATAAGCTCTTGCCAAGCACAAGCATATTCTCCACCACCAAAAAGCCCATTACCATTACCACCTGTACAACCAGTAGCACCTAGTTCTGTAACTCTATCTTGTGGATCATCACCAGGGAGATAACCATATTTATCTTGATATCCGTATGTTGCAGCAACTATACCATCCACATCTGATTTAACTCTTTTTAACTTTGCATTATCAATCATAGACTTACCTTTAAGCACACCACCAAGTAGTAACCCGATAATAACTAGAACAATTGATAATTCTACTAATGTAAAACCTTTTCTCATTTTGTATCCTTTTTTTGAAGTTTTTGTAGTATACCCCAAATTATATTTCAATAGCAAGATGTAAAAAAAATTTACATCCCTTATATAAAAATATTATTTTGGTAAAGATATAAAAATATAGGGATTATTCTCTCTATTTTCACACTTCATCGTACCATTTAAGAGTCTAATCACCGTATTTACCTGATAAAACCCTATACCCGTACCCTCTTGCTTAGTTGTATAAAAAGGTTCTGTTAGCTTCTGTATATGCACAAAAGGCGCACCACTATCACTTATCTCTATACTAATCGTGTTATCTTTCTCTTTGATTATAACACTTACCTCTATTTCACTGTTTACTACTTTCTTATCTGCGATATTTTCTAATATATTGTTTACTATAGTCTGCAAGTAAGTAGGGTTTATATTTGTCTGTACATCACCTTCTATAGAACACACTAAAGAGTAGCGTTCTGTATACTCCTTAAAAAAAGATGCTATGGAAACACTTTTAGAGACATGTTTCTCAAAAGTCATCAAGGAGTTTGTTTTTAATATAGTCAGAATCTTATTCACTTTTTGATTGATCGGTTCTGTAGAGTTTTGTAAAAAGTCTATAAACCTACTTTTCTCTTCATCACTCTGTATATTATCTACATTATACTGCATCGCTTGAAAAAATTGTAAGATATTTTTTAAGTCATGTGCCATATATGTTTGCATTTTTGCTATTTGAATAAAGTTCTCATTAATAATACGTATTTTTGTGTGAATAAAGTTAAGTATCTGCATAACTAAAATATTTAAAATAATACTATTGATTATCATCTTCTCACCACGATTTGTCTTTACTTCCAAACATACCTTACCTTGAACTAGATTATCATTTATACTCTTTTTTACTTTAACAAATTTACTATTTGATGCTTCTATATGAAATATCTCTTTATCTGAATATCTAAGCTCATAGAGAATATTTTCAACACCTATATCTTTTAATATTTTTTTAGCATTCTCAATAAAGGCTTCTATATCATCGAACTTCTCACTCTCTATAGTAGAGAGTTGCATTAAAATACGTATAACATTTTTTAAGAGATGCTTAAAGTAGTAGATTACACCTATTGATGTGAGTCCAACTATAAGAAAAAGAATAGATATATTATCAATCAAGAGGGCGCTCTATATGAAACTTCTTTATAAAATAGTAGATATTTTCCCTACTACTATTGAGTAATTTTGCAGATTGATAGATATTAAAGTTCGTTCTGTTTAGTATACTTATAAGAAGCTGTTTTTGTGCCTCTTCTGAGGAGGCTTTCAATCCAGATTTTGGGTCTACACTAAAAGAGAGCTGTATATTTTCATCTTCTCTTTTTTTCTCATTTTCAATAAAAAAATCAGCCCTCTGTAGAGAGCTAAGTAGTGTTGGCATCTCTATAGGTTTAAGCAGATAGTCAAAAACACCCAACTCTATCAGCTCTTGAGCATAAGTAGGACTATCTTGACCAGTTAATACAATAACTTTACTATTTTGCTCAAAGAGTAATTTTGAAATAATAGCTCGCCCCTCAACATCACTATTCTCGTAAGGAGGGAGTCCAAGGTCAATAAGTGCAATAGAGATACTATTCTCTTGAATAACATCGTAAGCTTCCTCTTTAGTTTCTGCTTGAAAAACCTCATACATACCACTAAGAGCAAAGGCAAATTGTGATCGAAGTGCTTTATCATCATCCACAAGAAGGAGTGTTTTCATCCTGTCATTTTCCCTATCATATCATACATAGGACCCATAATACCTATCATAATGAGTCCCATAAAACCACCTACAAAGATTAGAATAGCAGGTTCAATAAACTTACCAATATTTTCAGCATAGTAATCAACCTTTTCATAATAGTAATTTGCGATAATATCAAGCTGTGTATCTAAAGTACCAGAGGACTCTCCAACACTCATCATCCTCAGCATAAAAGGTGTAAAAAGCTTTGTTCTTTTAAAGGCTGTAGAGAGTTGATGTCCTTTCGCTACATCATCACTTGCTTCAGTCAATGCTTTTTGAAAAAGTTCGTTATTAATATTACCTTTAAGTGTCTCTAAGGCACTAAAGAGTGGGACACCCGAGACCAGAGCCAACCGTAAGTACTCTGATATAAAGGCGATGTTAAAACCAGAGACAATATGTTTTATCACTGGTATTTTCAAGACTAACCCATCTGTCCGAAAACGAATAATCTTATTACGTTTATGCAGTACTTTAAAGATAATAATAAATAGAACAAGACCAACAAGAATATAGCCAATATATTCGGCCAAAAACTCTGACACTGCCATCATAGCTAGTGTTAAAGCAGGAAGTTCAATATCCATATCATTAAATAAGGAGGTCATTTGAGGAAGTACATAGATAATCCACACTAACATAGCACCCGTAACAACTACCATTGCAAAAGAGGGGTAAATAAGTGCTGATTTTGCTTTTTTCTTAAGAGCAAGAGTCCGTTTGAGAAATTCAGCGCCGCGCTTAAGAGTTGTCTCAAGTTGACCAGTCTCTTCCCCAATCTTAATAAGGTTTAACATCATAGTACCTATCACATCTTTATAGGGTTCAAATGCGACAGAGAGAGAGTTACCGCTGTTTATACTATGGGCAATTTTCAGTAGCATATTTTTAAAACGTTTATTATCAACATCTTCAGCTAAGTCACTGATACCTTGATAAAGAGGTAAACCTGACTTAATAACAAGATAGATACTCTCTATTAGTTCTATAACTTCATCATTACTAATTTTACCACTATTTGTGGGGATAAAAGGAGATAAAAACCCTGGAACAGTAATGATATTAAGGGGGATAAACTCCTGAAGTTCTAATCTTTGCAGTAGTTGAGAATAACTATCTGCCTGCATAACATCTGTAGTCGTACGACCATTTCTGTTCATGCTTTTAACTATAAAGGTCATTAACTTACAACTCGACTTACTTCTTCAAAAGTTGTTACTCCTGTAAGAACTTTAATAAATCCATCCTCTCGCATAGAGTGCATCCCTTTTTCCTGTGCTTTTTTGAGTATATCTAAGGTTGCTGATTTTTGAGAAATCATAGCTTCTAAATCTTCATCGATCTCTAAAATCTCTATAATCACTTGACGACCAGTATAACCTGTCCCATGACAATTTTCACACCCTACTGCTTTATATATAGTATGATCTGGATATTTTTCTATGACTCTTTGACTTACACCCTCTTGCAGTAGTTCTTCACTTGAGAACTCTTTCTCTTCCTTACATTTAGAACAGAGTTTACGAACTAAACGCTGTGCGATAACAGCTAATAAACCAGAACCTATAAGATAAGGAGGAATCTTTAAATCCCCCAAACGAGGAATTGTACCTATAGCATCATTTGTATGGAGTGTTGAGAGAACTAGGTGACCTGTGATAGATGCACGAACAGCAAGTTCTGCTGTTTCAGTATCACGGATCTCACCAACAAGCATAACATCTGGATCTTGACGCATAAAGGCACGAATGGCGGAGTTAAAATTATATCCTGCTTTCTCATTTAGTTGTGTCTGCTTAATAAAAGAAAATTTATACTCGATGGGGTCTTCTATTGTTAATATATTTTTCTTGAGGGAGTCTATCTTACGAAGTGCTGAGTAGAGTGTTGTTGTCTTACCACTACCAGTAGGACCAACAACAAGAATAATCCCATAAGGTTTATTAAAATAACCCTCTACTTTTTTTGTATTTTCTTCAGAGAAACCTAAGTGCATAAGACTTGAAAGGGATGAGTTTTTACCAAGAAGTCTCATAACAATATTCTCACCATGATTTGTTGGGAGTGTTGAGACACGAAGGTCAAAGTCTTCATTTAAAAAGTTATAACTAAATGCACCATCTTGAGGCTGTCTCTGCTCAGAAATATCTAAATCACTAATAATTTTTATACGAGCTACAATCTGCTGGTGGAGTTCTAGGGGAAGTGCATAGTAGTGTTGTAAAACGCCATCTATCCTAAAAAAGATATTACTGACAGATATCTCTGGTGTTATATGAATATCGGTTACTCTATCTTTTACTGCATTGTTTAAAACAAGATTTACAAGATGTGGGAGATTAATCTCCACACCCTCAAGAGTCTCTTTTACCATTTTTTTTATCTCTAACTCTATCGGATTTGAGAGTTGATGGTAGTATATCTGTGCATAACGAGCGATGGAGTTGTTATCTCCAACGACAAACTTTACCTGTCTATGCGATATTTTACGAATGTAATCTTGAGTTACAAGATCATTAACCTCTTGCGTTGCAACAACTATATACTTATCATCGACACTAATAGGCAGAATATTTCTTGAAGTTGCTATCTCTTGGGGGACAAGCTTCAGTGCTTCCATAGAGGGAACAACATTGTCAAGATTAATAAACTCAAGATTACTTTGAATGGCTATCGCTTCTGCAATCTCACTTGAGGTAATAAAGTCTAAATCTTGAAGAACCTCTCCAAAGAACTTAGGACTTGCCTTTTGTACATCAAGTGTAACTTTAATCTGAGATTCATTGATAAAGCCAAGCTCTTCAAGAAGCTGACCTATGGGTTTATTTTGTGACATATTTTTGCCTTAATTGATTAGTAAAGAAAAAAAAATCTACTATCATTAGATACCTACTCCAGAACCACTTCCAGGAAAGCCGGTTCCACTTCCACTTCCACTTCCACTTCCACTACTATTTGTATCAGCCGGATCAATAGTAATCACATACTCTTTTTCAACTTCTCTGCTGCTTGGTGCATCTTCTGTAGCTTTACATGTAAAATGAGCGGTTCCATTAGAGTCAGGTGCACTACTGAAGTTTGGTGAGCTAAAACTAATACCATGGGCATTACTTGAATTACAGCTTATAGTTATACCAGTGATATTGTTCTCCACATAGAGTGTTGCACTATAAGAGACACCCTCTTTTGCATCAGGCAGTCTACTGTTTATAAACTTCATAGGATTATCATTACAACCAACCTCACTTTGTAACTCTGCTAATGTCATCCAGCTCACTATATCATCATATTCATCACTTGGTCTATCAATATAACCTGATGTAGTATTGTCATCTACCTTCGTTGAGGGAGAATAGATATTTACTACATTAGGAGACACTGATGTATCTACCTTTGTTTGCATATTTGCATTTGCACCGGCAGATGCTACTACAAAGGCTACATTGTTTATTGTTCGAGCAGGAGAGCGAGCATTATCAACTACACTTAAGTTAGTTGATGAAAAAGCACATACATCACTTAGTTGAGATAAGTTTGTGTCAGGATAATAAAGAAGTTTCATTTTTGTACCTGTTACAGGAGTAAGATTTTGATCAAAGTTTGCTACAGTTGGAAGTTCGGGGAACTCAAAAGTGTACCCTATTACAGCTTCTTTTGCAGCTCTTACATCCTCTTTTGCTTCAGCAGTTCTACTCTTCTCACGCATAATCTTCACAGCTTTAAAAGAACCACCAACTACAACACCAACAATGGTGAGAACTATCGCTAACTCGATGAGGGAAAAGGCACTTTTTTTCATTATAAATCTCCTAGTTGTATTATTCGTTGTTGTGTCGCATTATAAAGAGGATGCGCACTATTTACACTCTTTAAAACTTTTTTATAAAGTTCCTGTGCTTGTTTAAAATTTTTCTGTATATCTTCACTTCTTGCATAGGAGTAAAGTACATAAGGGTTACTTTTATTCTTCTTATATGCCATCTTATAAAATGTCGTAGCTCTCTCAAGATCTTCTCTTTTTTCAAAGTATGAACCAGTAAGTAACATTAACATTCCCGTTCTATCTAACATAATATAGGGAGAGAGATTAAGATAGTAATCTTGCTGATTATTTTCAACTGCCCCATAAGCATAAGAGTAAAGAAGTTTCCCCTGATACTGCTCCTTATCTATAACAGTTTTTGCTTCAAACCAAGCACCTCGTTTTCCGTAAAGATAACAGAGGTTATTTTTTACTTTTTGATTTGTATTACCTGAGGCTAAAAGCATCTCATAGTACATCATCGCTTCAGATTCATTCCCACTTTTGTAAGCATTATCAGCCTTTAAAACCATATTTGAATTTACAAACTTTGAAACTGTTGGTCTTGTTGATGTAGTTGTCATAGGAGTATTAGTACTTCTAGCATCTTTTTTAGAGGTCTGTTTTTGTAAACTCTTTTTATCATGACCTTGACTCTTTTGTGTTTGACTCATAGGTACCATTTTACCTATCTTGTTATCTAATATATGTTGACGAGTTGTCTTCTGCACATAAGCATCTCTAAAACCAGAGTTTTGAAATATCTCAACATAGGGTTGGACTTCTTTATAACTCCCCTTTTGTGCATAACGTATTGCAAAATAGTTCCCTACTTTATAGATATAAGTTTCATCTTTTAACTCTTTAGGGATTTTTTTCATTGCATTGTTAATAGTCGCTATTTTCTTTGCAGAGAAGAGTTGCATTGTATATACTGGAGTATAGTCACCTCTCGTTTTTGCGCCAAAACTTAAAGTACTGGCAAAGGTAGATGTTATTAAAAAAAAGAGAAAGAGTAGTTTTCTCATTGTTGATCCACATTAAGCTTTAAGAGGATTACAAGTTCATGTTTCTCTTTTTTATGTACAGTATTTCTAAAAAGCATTCCAAGGTAAGGGATACTTCCAAGAAGAGGGATACTCTCCTCAACCTCTGAAGTGGTAGTACTTATAAGCCCCCCAATAAGAACTAAGTCATTATCTCTAGCATAGATAACAGTTCCCGCTTCTTTAATGTTTATAACAGGTGCAGAAGCCACTGTAAGTCCACCATCTACATAGGTAATAACTTTTTCGATTTTCGAACTTACAGGGACGATATTAAGCATAATATTCCCATTTTCCATGATTGTCGGTGTAACCCCCATTGTGATTCCATCGAGTACATCCCTTCGATTATATGTAACTTCATTTGTACTTGCTGAACCACCTGTACCTTGTGTAACCTGTACCTCTTTTTCCCAAAATGGTACAAGTTTTCCAGATGTTATAAGTGCTGACTGACCACTTAATACTTTTATCTTAGGATTTGAGACTGTGTCTACATCTCCATTTGAGTTTAAAGCAGAGATAACAGCTGAGAAGTTACTTGAACTATAAGAGACAACTCCCGCAACAGGTCCTGCCAAACCTAAAGTTTGAGAAAGCGATAATGTATCCCCTGCAGTCGCAACATTCTGTTTTACTGCTGTCCAGTCAATTCCTAAAGAGTGATCATTGTTAAGTGTTACTTCAAGTATTTGTGCTTCTATGGAAACTTGCTGATTTGCTTTACGTTTAATAGAGTCTATAATGGTCGTAATTGCATCGATATTATGTTTTTTATCATAAACAGAGAGTGTTCCTGTAAACTTATTTAGTGTGTACTTACCCTCTTCACTTAAAAGTGCTTGAACATTACTCTCTAGTTGGCCATAAAAATCATTCGTTTTAGAAGGATTATCAAACTTTAACTGAAAATTTCCCTTCACACCTTGGCCACCTCCGCCACCTCCACTACTACTGCCACCAGCTTGTGCAGAGTTAAGTGTATCTCCACCTAATTCTGAACCAAAAGATGTAGCAGAGTGAATATATGCAATGTTATAACTTTTACTCATAAACTGTTTAATATGAAGAATATTACCTTTTAGAATATAGTAGTTTCCAGATATCTCCATCATAATATCTAACACTGTCTCTATAGAAGCATCCTTAACAGACATAGTAATAGGAATATGAGTATCGATATCTCTGTCAATAATTAAGTTAAGACCTGCCGTTTGAGAAAGAGAATAGAGTAGTTTACTAAAACTAGTGTTTTGTGCGGAAAAGGTAATCTTTCCATCATCAAAAACTGATATCTCTTGATATACTGGAGGGAGTATCATCTGTGGAACACTACTATTTAGCTGTTCATTTTCTTTAAAATTTTTTATCTCTTCAGTAGCAGTTAAAAATTTTATTTCTGATTTTTCTGTACTGTTTTTATCTGACTCTTCTACCTCAGGTGTGCTCTGAGTTGTACAGCCTGTAATCAAGAGTAAAAGTAACCCTAGTTGAACAAATGAACCCACTTTAATTTCCCCTTTTTATATAATAGAACTCTATCTTTTTCAATTTTTATAAGTCGTGCTGTACTCACAACTTCGTTTATTCTTATAATTTTGCCATTAATAATAGCTATATCTTTCGATGGATAAGCCATTTGAAGAGTCCAATGATACTTTTTATCACTTTTAGCACGCTTCTCTTTTTCTAAAACTATTTTAGCCACTTTTTCTTTAGAGTAGAGTATATTCTCGACAATCCAACTTTCATTCTTTTTTCTTACATCTATTTTGTGTAAAATTTCACGGTATTTTTCACCTCTTTTATCCATCTTTAGATAAATTTTTGCTTTTTCATGTAAGTTTGGATTTGAGTACTCTACATACTCAGGAAAGAGGTACTTTATGTTTTTTACAAGGTCATCAGCAAACATAAAAACTACAATACCTACAATAAAGGGTAATAATAAGAGGAGAAATTGACGACCATTAAGATTCATTGTTATCCTCACTAAAAGGTTGAATAATTTGGATATTTCCTGAGATACTATCTCTATCTAGTTTAAACTCTTTAAACTGTAAAAAACCTTTTTTAAAATGTAAATTCATTAACTTTCCAAGAGTCTCATTATTCTCTCTTTTTACTTCAAATGTTACATCAAGATACTTTCCTAATCCATCACTATAGATATATTTTGAGACTAAAAAGTTATATAGTGCTGCATTGTCATCAAAGTACTTCACTAAATTTTCTTCTGCTTCTAGAGCAGTATCTGGACGAAGCATAATAGAAGGTTTCACATATTTATCTAACCAGATATTTATCTTCTGTATCTTCTTTAGATTTTCTATATGAATAAGGTTTTTCTTGTTTATTTCAGCTATTTTTGCCTCTTCCATCTCAAACCAAGAGATAGTCGAAAGAAGTAAGATTGAGAGAACTATACTAAACCCTATCGCAATTAAACGAATCATCTTCGTCTCCTTCTTCTCTGAGGAGGTGCTTTTTTCTTCTTTGCACTACTCACAATATACTCAAAACTCATCTTCGCATAATTTGTTTTATTTGTGTACTTTAACTGATATGTACTATTTATCTCTTCTAATGCAGCTAAAAAACTATGCTCAAACTCATGAAGTGTTTCTAGTGTTGTGAATGCTTTTTTAAACTCTAACTTTACATAAAGATTTTCATTTTTAGTACTCCACTCAAGAGAGACTGGCTTCTCTAACTCTATAAGAGGTTTTAGTGTAAGTAACATATCTGAAGGTCTATACTGTAAATACTTCTCTGCAATTTGTAGTTGCACAAAGTTTTTCTCTAACTCCTCTTTGGAGTGCATCTCAGACTTGCGTACCATTCTTGTCAAACGACTCTCTATACTACTGAACCTATCTAACATATTACTGTAATTTTCATAGGCTTCAAGTGTAAAAAACATTATGATAAAGAGTACTAAAGATGAAAGTACTAAAAGGATATTTTTAGAGAGTGAAAAAGTCTGTGCACTCTTTACAAAATCTGGAATAAACTGAAAATCTTTCCCTACAAATAAATTCCCTATAGCCAAGATATAACTCTGATGCTCCTCTGCACTCAGACCTTTTACAAAGGTATTTGGATAGAGAACCGTTATTGGTGTTTGAAAAGCCATATAAATATGTTCACACACTTCATCATCAATAGCGAGTGATCCACTAATAGCAATAGCAGAGAAGTTTATATCTCTAAACTGCTGGTTTGTATATGCTATAGTTCTACTAATCTCATCTACAATCGTAGATTGTCTATCTTCTGGTTTATCCACTATTACAGTACTAGCACGACTAAATATAAGCTTATTCTTACTTACAGCAAGAAGAACTATCTTACTCCCTCTTGAATAGACAACTAAATAACTATCTGAATCTATACACTTTTGAGAGAGACTAAAGAGTGCATAACGACTAGTCGTTGCAGACTTCACATCTTCAAGTTCATCAGGATACTCAAAGAGTTTAAAATACTCTTTTTCGTAAACACCATCTACTTGGTATGTGATCGTTTCATCATGAGCATCACGGCTTATCTCATAGTAATTAAACATGATATTTTTGGATGAAATAACATTAGAGAGTTTATGAAGGATAGTATTTCTTAGAACTTTATCATTTTTAATACTATTTGTAATGACAACTTTTTCATCAAGTATCTCATCTTGATCTGCACTTAAATAGACTCTTTTTTTCTTTACTAAATACTCTTTCAGCTCATCTTTTTCAAATATCTGTTCTTCTAAAACAGTATAGACACCTGATTTCTCTTTAACTTTTAAAGCTGCAACTATTTCATCTTGGATATTTATTGTATAGGAGATTGACATAGCTAAATTAATCATACTTGTATTCTAGCATAAATAGTTTTATATATTATTTTTTTAAATAGCATCTTTATCTACATCTATCCCATTGTCTTCGAGGGTGTAGACAAGATCTACACTGTTTATCCTATCGAAGTTTTCTAACATTTGTCTCTTTAAATAAGCTCTTTCAGCAAACTCAGCTCTTTTCAAACTTGCAGAAAAAATTCCTTTTTTTTCTAAAACTAACATAGTGATATCTCTATCCATTTTTACATGATGCATCAAATCACGAATGTTTGTATCAAAAATGGAACTTAACATTGAGAACATTCCAGCTAAATATGCCTTGTTCTTATTTTTCTCTTCTGCTTCACTCTCCATACTTTCAGCTCTTCTAATAGCTAACTCAAGTATAGTTTTTGAAGCACTATTTATGGAAACTTCAGAGTAGAGATATACTAATAACCATCTTAAAAGTTTGTTTCTTCCCATCAGTGTAATAACCTGAGTCAGAGACTCTACATGGATATCTAGTTTTTGTAAATTATTGAAAAACTGGATTAATTTATAGGAGAGGTCTGGTTGTTGCTTAAGAAAAAACTCCAACTCTTCTGTTGTTTCATTATCTTTAATGATTCTAATAATTTGCAGTATCACAAACTGTGTAGGCTCCTTTCTTCCCTCTATTTTAACAACAGTTGGCTTGTCTATATAGCTTCCTTGAAAAAGATCAAAACCAAGAGCGATACAATCTTCGTAATCCTCTTTTGACTCAATATTCTGTGCTAAAAGTTGAATACGTGTTGGTTTAAATTTTGCCATCACTTTTTCTAAATTTTCTAGTTCAGAGATGAGAATATCCATCTTTATAATATCTATATAGTTAAAAAGTCTCTTAAATTTCACTATCATTCTTGCACTTGAGTCAAAATGTTCTAAAGAGAAGAGAAAACCTCTCTTTTTATAACTCACTATCCATTTTATAACATTTTCTGTCAACTTGATGTCTTCTAAAATATTAAAAACAAACTTATCTTTATCAAGAACATCTAAGATACCCTTTGTTAAACTAGTCTCATCAACATTAATAAAGGCTCTTGTATTTTTTCCAAGTAATTGATGGATTTCATTACTTCCCATACTGTTTATAATAAGTTGAGAAGTCGCTTTTAGAGAATTTGAAAAACCAATAGGTCTATTTGAAGCATCCCGAAAAACAAGTTCATAAGCATAAACACTCTTCTTTTTATCTATAATTTTCTGTTTTGAAATATACAAATCATCCATGAGAGTCTCCTTTTGCTACTAACTTCATTACTTTATTTGCAATCTCTAACTCTTCATCTGTTTGAATAACTAAAACCTCTAATGATGCAAAGAGTTGCGAGTCCATTACCATCTCACGAATAGCTACAGCATTTTCACCTATGCCACCAGTAAAAACTATCCCATCAACATGACCAAGAAGTGCCATATAAGCCCCTATATACTTCCGAATTCGTCTCACCATAACTTTTATTGCAAGCACTTTATCTTCAGAATCACTAGATAAAATAGCGCGGACATCATTCTCTGCACATAAGCCAATAAGCCCTGACTCTTTATTTAAAAGAGTATCTACTTCAGAGACACTCATCCCTAACTCTCGCTGCATAAAGAGGAGTATAGCAGGATCTACATCACCACTTCTACTCCCCATAACAAGGCCTTCAAGCGGAGTAAACCCCATAGAAGTATCTATACTTTTGCCATTTTCTATAGCACAAATACTCGCACCATTTCCAAGATGTAAGGTAATGAGATTTACTTTGTCATATGGTATATTTAATATTTTTGCAGCTCTCTTACTTACAAAAGAGTGTGATGTTCCATGAAAACCATATCGACGAATTTGATGTTTTGTATACATCTCTTTTGGTAGAGCATAGCGATAGGCCTCCTCTGGCATTGTTGTATGAAACGCTGTATCAAACACTGCGACTTGAGGAGTAGATGGCGTTTTATCTTGTACAACTAAAATACCCTCAAGATTTGAGCCATTATGAAGAGGTGCAAGAGGAATAAGCTCACGAATGACCTCGACAACTCTCTCATCTACGAGTGTTGCATCACTAAACACCTCGCCACCATGCACAACTCTGTGCCCAAATGCATCAATATCTTCATACTTAAGATTTAAAGAGTCCAAAGCATCATGATGATTCACTATCAAAGAACCCTCTTCCCCGATATGCTCAACAAGTTTTGATTCTATCTCTTTACCCTCTGGCATCAAAAAAAGTTTGTACTTTAAAGAGGAGCTTCCAGAGTTTAAGACAGCTATTTTCATGATTTTTGTCCCGCTTGGATTGCCGTAATGGCTACTGTATTTACTATATCTGCGACTAAACAGCCTCTACTTAAGTCATTAACCGGTTTTTTGAGTCCCTGTAAAATTGGCCCAATAGCCACTGCCCCACTTGAACGCTGTACGGCTTTATATGTATTGTTTCCCGTATTTAAATCAGGAAAGATAAAGACACTCGCTTGTCCTGCCACCTTAGAGTTAGGAAGTTTTTTCTTTGCAACTGCCATATTTACTGCGGCATCATACTGAATAGGGCCTTCCACTAAAAGCTCTGTATCTCTTAGTTTTACAATTTTTGTAGCCTCTCGCACTTTTTCAACATCAGCACCACTACCACTGCCACCAGTAGAGTAAGAGAGCATCGCTACTTTCGGTTCTATTGCGAATGCTGAAGCTGTTGCAGCTGAGGCAATAGCTATATCTGCTAGTGTCTGTGCATCCGGATCCTGATTTACTGCACAATCACCATAGACTAAAACTTTTGTCTCTAAACACATAAAGAAAACACTTGATACAACTGAAACATCCGCTGTTGTTTTAATAATCTGAAGTGCAGGTCGAATAGTATCTCCTGTTGAGTGTATCGCCCCACTTACCATGCCATCAGCATAACCAAGTTCTACCATCATAGTTGCAAAGTATGTAACATGCAGCATAGCATCTTGTGCCGCTTCATATGTTAAACCTTTATGTTTTCGCATCTCAAAGAATGTATCTACAAACTCTTGCATAAGCGGTGAGTTACTATGGTCTATAATAGTCGCAGAAGAGAGATCTAAACCTAAACGTAGGTAGTTCTCTTTTAATTGCTCTGTATTTCCAAGTAAGATAATATCTGCGACACCACGATGTAAAATAATCTCAGCAGCACGAAGTATTCTCTCATCATCACTCTCAGGAAGGACTATAGTTTTTTTATTAGAACTTGCCATATCAAAGAGCTTATACTCAAACATAATTGGGGTCATTACATCACTCTGGGTTGTTGCAATCTTATTCTCTATGTATTGTGTATCAATATTCGCATTAAATAGTCCAAGGGAGAGTGCTATCTTACGATGACTCTCTAATCGTATACGTGAGTGTATTTTAGAGATAGCTCGTGCTGTTTGATAGGTATCCATAGGAACACTTAAAATAGGAATATTAAACTGGTCAAGTCCCTCTATAAGTTTTTTAATATTTTTATGGGCCTTCATATCAAAAGGAAAAACTATACATGATATATTTGGATAAGCATTTGAGTAGAGTGCTCCTAATACGCCAAGTATAATATCTGAACGATCAGCAGGAACGATGACTAAATCATCCTCTTCTATATACTCTAAAAAGTTATCTAAAGAGAGTGCTGCCACTTTAACATTTCTAATACTTCTTGTATGATCTTCATCAGCAAGTAAAATAGGCTTAGCACCTATAGACTCTATAACATCTTGTATACTTAAGAGACTTAACTCCTCAACTTCACTTAGAAGATATGTTGTGTACTCATAGTTTTTTAGTTTTTTCTCTAAAGCTATATACTTTTTATAATCTAGTCTATTAATAAAAGTCGCAAAGTGTGTACATCCTTGAGACTCTAGTGTCTCATTCTCTATCTTAACACTCTCAAAAATCTCTTTTGCAGTATCATTTTTTGCATTGATTATATTTATGTAGGGTGATCCAAAATTTTGTGCAAGCTTTATGTTGATGTCAAAGTTTATGTTTGCATTTAAAAAGGAGAGTCGAATCCCTTCACAAAGGACAAAGTCATACTCTTTTTCTAGCTTTTTAAACTTTGTAAGAAGTTGATTTATAAGCTGTTTTGTCTTTTTTTGAGAGATCATATCTTCAACATAATCTATATCAAAGCCAAAAGCATCTTCATACTCTATATCTAAATCATAGCGTTTTAAAATGAAGTCTATATCTCCATCTCTGACATCTTTTTTATGAATTATAGGTCTAAAAAAAGCGACTTTATGAAGATTACGTTTAAGTATCTCCATCATTCCCATCGAGATAAAAAGCATCCCTGCATTTACCTCTTGTGCTGATATGAAAAGTGATTTTATTTTCATGATATATCCATACTTATTTAAATATATGTTAGTATATCGAAAAAGTGATAGCATATGAATCCAAAAGAGTTAATGATTAGCCGTTATGAGGCATTTGTAAAGAAAGATTGGGATTATATTGTAAAAACATCCACCCATCAAACCCTCCAAGATTTAAAACAACCTTCAGATATAGTATGGTTAAATCTTGATGTTCTTAATGCCCATGATAATAGTGTTGAGTTTAAAGCTTACTATAAAGAGTATGGAAAGGTTGGTGTTTTACATGAAAAGAGTCTTTTTATTTTAGAAGATGGTGTTTGGAAGTATGCAAGTGGGGAACTCTTTAGTACTAAAATAGAGAGAAATGAGCCCTGCCCTTGTGGAAGTGGTAAAAAGTTTAAAAAGTGTTGTAATTAAGTAGTAAAAAGTCTTTTTTCATCATTAGAGTTACTCATCCCATTTACAATATTTTCACACATTGCTGTTTTTGCATAGACTTCTAAATACTCTAACATCTCTTCTGAGTAGCCTTTTCCTCGGAACTCTCTATCTGTTACAAGATCAAATATCATAAGATGGCGTTTGTAGTAAAAGCTTGTTTGAACGGCAACCCCTGCATAAGTGATAAGCTTATCTCTTTCAAATAGTCCTATCATCTTATACTCCATATGTCTCATATCGTAAATGAGGTCATCAAACTCTTTAAAACTGAGTGATGTATGTAACTGACTAAGCACTTCATAGATAGTATCTAACTCTTTTAAATTCATTTCTCGTATCTGCATGATGCAATATTACATTAAGTTTGTTGAAACTATTCAATAGTCAATATAATTATATATTAAATCAAAAACTACATAAAAAAGTAAAAACAGACTCTACTACTATCAGAAACTCTTATTATTGATAATAATTTTAATATTTATGTTAGAATAATAAAAATACAAAATAGTAGGTCCACATATGAACACAAAAAGTATAAACTTCAGAATCCTTATTTTCTTTATCAGTGCCTTAATCTTTCTTGGTTTTGGTGTGGCGTATACTATCTCAGATAGTGCAAAAGATGAGTTACTTAAAACACGAATGGAGCAGATGAGTTCTATCAAGATAAGTAAAACACAACATGTTGAGGACTACTTCTCTGAGATGAAGTATATACTTGGTTCACAAGCACTCAATAGTGAAACAGTAAAACTTCTTTGGGACTATGATGAAGCTGTTGAGAACTTAGAAGAGTTAGAGATAGATCAAGATACTATACGAAATACCTTACTTGACTACTATAAAACAACTTACTTAACAAATGTAAACTACGATTTAGAGAATGCCCCCTCTAAAAAAGCTCCGAGTGATTATCTTCCAAAAACAACAAAAGGAGAAATCCTTCAGTACCTTTATATAGCCAACAACCCTGAAGCTTATAATAAAAAAGAGCTTTATAAGATGGACAGAATGTTCAAAACAGAGTACTCAGATATTCATGTGCAGTACCATCCTATATTTCGTGATATTTTAAAAGAGTTTGGACGTAATGATCTTTTTCTTGTAAATCCTGCAGGAGATGTACTCTACAGTGTTCAAAAAAATTGTGATTTAGGAACAAACCTCATAGAGGGTCCCTATGCAAGTACAGGACTAGCGAGAGTCTTTAAAAAATCTCTTAAAGCAGCCAAAGGTCAAGCTGTATTTGAAGATTTTTCTATCTATGAACCTGCTTACAACAAACAGGTTGCTTTTATAGCGATGCCTATCTACTTTGGTGAGGATAATGAAGGGACTCTTATTTTCCAACTTCCAAAAGATAAAATTAACAAAATCATGAACTTTAATAACCAAGTAGATAAAGTTGGTCTTGGAGCGACAGGAGAAGCCTTTCTCATTGGTACTGACTTCACTATGAGAAATGAGAGTCGTTTTACAGATAAGATTAAAGCTATTGATAATGGTGTCAAAAAAGCAGGAACAACTATAGGAAACTATAAGATAGAGACAAAAACAACAAAAGCAGCAATCTCAGGAGAGAGTAGAACAACTCTAGGAACTGACTATCTAGGCAATGATGTAATCCTCTCGTATGGACCTATTGATATTTTTTCTCAAAAATGGGCGATGATAGTAAAAATCGACACAGCAGAAGCATTAGCTAATGCAAATGAAAACTTTATAAATGCACTTATAGGAACTGCTCTTTTTATTGTTCTTATGATTTTAATTTCTCTTTATATTACAAAAATCGTTATCATTGACAAACTTAAAACACTTCAGAGTGCTACTTACGATCTTGCAAAAGGAGATGGTGACTTAACAAAAAGAGTTACGGTACCTAAAGGTGATGAGATTTCAGATGTTGCACAAAACATCAATGAGTTTATTGAAAAAGTACGGGTAACAGTAAGTGAAGCAACAACAACATCTGCGAACAACACACAGATCGCAGCAACACTCTCTCGTGCTTCTGTAGATATGAAAAGTAAAGCAGAAGATGAAAGTAGTATTGTTCATGAAGTTGCACAAGACGGGGCAGAGTTACAAAATATTTTAAGTATCTCTATTGAACAAGCAAAAGAGACTAAAGAGAACATTGACCAGACGGGCCAAACACTTAAAAATGCAAATCAGCAGATAGTAAAACTAGCAAATGAGATTGAGTTACGTAGTCATGATGAGCTTGAACTCTCTCAAAAACTCGTAGATTTAAGTTCTGAGACAACTGCTGTAAAAAGTGTTCTCGAAGTTATTGCGGACATTGCAGATCAGACAAATCTGCTTGCACTTAATGCTGCCATAGAAGCTGCTCGTGCAGGAGAGCATGGTCGTGGTTTTGCTGTTGTTGCTGATGAAGTTCGTAAACTTGCTGAGCGTACACAAAAATCTCTTGGAGAGATAAATACAACTATCAGTATAATTACACAGTCAGTAAATGATGCAAGTGAACATATGTCAGTTAACGCAAAAGCTATCGAAGCACTCTCCCAAAATGCAAATCAAGTTGAGGGTGAAATCAGTTCAAGTGTTATTGCCATTGAAGAGTCTATTGGTCAAGTTGATGAGACTGTAACAGGTTACATTAACAACTCACAAACGATTGCTACAATGATTACAAAAGTAGGAAATATAGAAAAAATCTCTCAAGAAAACCAGACAACTATAGAAGAGATATCTGAAGCATCATCAAACTTAATGCAGATGACAAATAACCTCAATAACCTTCTACAAGGTTACCGCACTTAATCAACATCTTTTAAACAACACTTGGGTATAATCGCGAAAAATATACCTAAGTGAGAAATATTCATGGTAACAGTACAAAACCTTATAATGCGTTACGGAAATAGAGTTCTATTTCAAGACATAAACCTTAAGCTTGACCGTCATAAACGCTACGGTCTTATCGGTGCGAATGGTGCTGGTAAAACAACTTTTTTAAAAATCCTTAGCGGTGAAATCGATGAGTTTGAGGGTGAAGTTATCATCCCTAAAGCAAATAAAGTCGGTGTTCTAGGACAAAATCAATATGCTTTTGAAGATTTTACAATTATGGATGCTGTTCTTTACGGAAATAAACGTTTATATGATGCTATTAAAGAGAAAGAAGAGCTTTATGTAACGGGTGACTTTGAAGATGATGCTGTAAACAACCGTTTAGCTGATTTAGAAGTTATCTGTGTTGAAGAGGACCCTACTTATGAGTACGATGTAAACATCGGTAAAATACTTGCGAATGTAGGAATTCCTGTTGATCAACACAATGAGCTTATGTCTACACTAGACAGTGCTGATAAATTTAAGGTTTTACTTGCACAAGTACTCTATCCAAAGCCAGATGTTCTCTTCCTCGATGAGCCTACGAATAATCAGGACATTGAGACTATCAGCTGGTTAGAAAATGAACTTAAACGCCATGAGGGTACACTAGTAGTTATCTCTCACGATAGACACTTCCTAAACTCTGTTGTTACAAATATACTTGATGTTGATTATCAAAAAATTCGTGAGTTTACTGGTACTTATGATGACTGGTATATTGCTGCAAATGTTCTTGCTAAACAGATGGAACTAGATAACAACAAAAAGCAGAAAGAGAAAGATGAGCTTGAAGCTTTTGTAAGACGTTTCTCAGCAAATGCATCAAAAGCAAAACAGGCAACTTCTCGTCAAAGAAAACTTGATAAGTTAGAGATTGAAGATATTAAACCATCATCTCGTCGTGACCCAAGCATCGTTTTTAAAGCTAAACGTACAATGGGTGATGAAGCACTTGACCTTAAGAACATCTCTCACTCTTATGGTGATAATGAAATATTTAAAGATATTTCACTTAAATTTGAACCAGGTGAAAAAGTTGCACTTATCGGTGGAAATGGTGTTGGTAAATCGACTCTTTGTAAAATCATGATGGAAGAGTTAAAACCTGATGCTGGTGAAGTTGTATGGGGTGCTACTATTGAGAACTCTTACTTTCCACAAGATACAGCGGACATTATCGAAGGTGATGGTACACTTTACGACTGGTTACGTGCATTTGACCCTAAACGTGAAATCGCTGAGATAAGAAACTGTCTTGGTCGTATGCTCTTTAATGGTGAGCAGCAAGAGAAAGGTGTCAAAAGTATTTCAGGTGGTGAAAAACACCGTATGATGCTTTCTAAAATGATGCTAGAGGGTGGAAACTTTTTAGTTCTTGATGAGCCATCAAATCACCTTGACCTTGAGGCTATCGTAGCCCTAGGTGAAGGTCTTTTAGAGTTTAAAGGAAATGTTATCTGTGTTTCACACGATAGAGAGTTACTTGATGCATTTGCTTCACGTATCATCGAGATTCAAGCAGATGGTTCTCTCATCGACTTCAAAGGAAGTTATGAAGAGTTCGCTGAACAACGCGCTGCTGGAAACATATAAACACTATGCCTAAATATGAAAACTTTTTAGGTTTAGGTATAGCTGGAAACTTCGCACTTCACCTTGACCAAGCGGGTGAAGCTGAAGATTTTAAGGATATCATCACAGCCGATGAAGCTGCACCTAAGGGCATGTTTCCTTTTTATCTTCCTTCTTACACCCCATATACAGAAAACTCCACAAGAACACCAAAAGCGATTTTAACTTCATACCCACTTTCACACGATACTATTAAACTTCCAACTAAAGATGTAAATGTTCAAGCCGAACCAGAGGTTGGACTTGTTTGTGAGTTTACATATAAAGATGAAAAAGTTGAAACTATAACACCTACACATTTTGGAGCTTATAACGACTGTTCTATCCGTGTAGCAGGGGCAGAGAAAATTAGTGATAAAAAGAACTGGGGAAGTGACTCTAAAGGTATCTCTTCTACTCTCTTTAGCATAGATAAATTTGCTGAGGGTGGAGTAATGGATAACTTTAGTATCTGTAGTTTTCTTAAACGCGATGGAGCAATTACTGCTTATGGTGAAGATGTAGAATTAAATGGTTACAGTTATTTTTATTCTAAACTCACAGAGTGGATTAAAAATCAAATAAATACTCAAGTAAACTTCGGACCATTAGAGCCTCTGAGTGAGTATATAAAAGCTTGTAACTACCCTACTAATGTTGTTATTAGCATTGGAGCTACTCGCTATACTCAGTATGGTGAAACGACCTTCTTAAAACCAAAAGATGAAGTTTTGGTGGTGGTATATAATCACAATTCCTACAAAGTAGATGACATTACTACAGCACTAAAAGAAGAGAACTATACACTTGATGAAATGAGTGTTTTAGCACAAAAGGTTATATAGTTGCAGACTGGTATATATGAACACTATAAGGGAATGAAGTACGAAGTCATAGATACTCTAAGACATAGTGAGACAGAAGAGCTTATGGTACTCTACCGTGCTTTATATGGTGATGAAGGCTTATGGGCTAGACCCTATACTATGTTTTTTGAAAATGTCACTATAGATGAAGTAGAGCAACCCCGATTCAAGTATATTGGAAAAAGAGATGAGTAGAGGAAAAAAGCTCGACCTCTTCATTGGTGCCGATATAGATGACTCCTGGGCACAAGTTCAAACACCCAGAAAATCAAAAATTACTTCAGAGATTCAAGAGCCATCAAAACACTTTTTACACTTTTCAAAAGAGAAAAGAAGAGGAAAGACAGTTACACTTGTAGGCGAGTTTTTTCTCTCTAAAGAGGATGCAACAGCTACACTTAAAATACTCAAGAAAAAGCTTGGATGTGGTGGTGCTTATAAAGATGGTTTTATGGAGTTTCAAGGGGAACTAAAAGAGAAACTTCGCCCCCTACTTATCGCACTAGAATTTCGTTTCAAAAATGGTCACTAGGCACTTAAAATTGTCTCAGCAAGACTAACATTTGAAGTGATTATATATCTATCTCTTCCTGTATTTTTTGCTTCATAGAGCATCTCATCTGCACGAGAGATAAGTACTTTATCATCTAAAGCATCATCAGCTACACAACAGACAACTCCAATAGATACCGTTACAAACTCATTAGCATCAGAAGTTTCATGTTTTAACTCACATTCACGAACACTGTCACAAATCTCTCTTGCTAACTTTGCACTACTTGACTCATCTGTCTCAACTAGCAGTACTCCGAACTCTTCGCCACCAAGTCTAAAAACATAATCACTAGGACGTCTGAGTCTATCTTGAAGAGCTTTAGCTACAGCCTTAAGAGCTAAGTCACCTGCAACATGTCCATATGTATCGTTATACTGTTTAAAAAAGTCAATATCTATCATCATAAATGTTATGTAGTTCATTGAACGCTTCGCACGTTTGAGCTCTTTTTCATACACATGATTAAAATATCTTCTGTTGTGTAGATTAGTTAAAGAGTCTGTATAAGAAACATTTTCTAGTTTCTTATTTGCTTGTTTTAGTTTTTTCGTTGCATATTCTAACTTTGTATGATCTTTTTGAATACTGCGAAATACATACAATGAAATTAACAAAACAGCAACTATTACAGAGAAGAGTATAAAGCCTATCTGGTTTTTTGTCTCTGTAAAGCTCTCTAAAAATTTCTTACGTTCATACCGTGCCATCTCTGTCTCATAGTTAATGAGCTTTTGGATTATATTATGAATAAAACTCACTTTTTTTTCAAGTGTATTTATATTTATTCTACTAAGATTTTGCCCCTCTTTAGAGACCTTATATATTCTTAAAAAATAACTATTTACCCTTTGTATCTCTAAATCTGCATAAGCAACATAATCACGTTCATCATAGCGTTTAAAATGTGATTCATAACTTTTCCATTTTTTACTTATATGTTTTAAAGAGGCTTCTAACTCTGAACTTACCTGACTAGGACTAATCTCTTGGCGAGATGCCTTATAAACTGTACTAGCTAAGCCATTGTGATAAGTTTGAATAACTTCATTGAGTTCGGTGATAGGCACTAAAGAACCAAAATAGAGTCCGTCAATATTTTTCTTCATTGTATTTATATGAAGATATCCCATAATTCCAATACTAATGAGTCCAATTGTGATTAAGATAAAAAGAAAAAACAACTTACTTCTAAGCTTTAGTGCTTCTATAAAATGCATATCACTCCTTCATCTAAGAGTTTTCTAGCATTATCTGTGCCATTCGTACTCTAATTATGATAAAATTCTATAAAAAATTATGAAGAGAAACTTATGGAAGCAAAAGCGATACAGACAAGTAAATATTTAGAAGTTAATGAGATTGAAAGACATTTAGAGAATGTTGAGTATATTATTATGGCAACTTCTGCCCCTGAAAAATTTGTAGAGACACCTATACACTTTACTATCTTTTTAAACACCTCAGATAGACTACCTCAAGATGTACAAAATGCTATCTTAGATAAGTTTTTAGATGACAATGGTATTAAGAATCCTCAAGAGTTAATGAGTCAGATAATGCCAGTCGGTTTTGGAGTAAATACTGGCCAAGATACAGCTATGCCAATGCTTCTTATAAAACAAGATGATATGAGAACTATTCCTCATGTACCGATGTTTGTTATGGATTTTCTAGCAGATTCTGACAACTTTTATGAAGCGAAGATCCATAAACTTACAGGTTGGACATACTCTTATAACTAAGAGTATGTAGCTTCAATATCTTCAACCTCTTTAGCAATATTTTTAGAGAGGTTTTCATATCCATCATAAGTCACTAAGATATCATCTTCTATACGAATCCCTATACCTCTATAGCGTTTAGGTACACTCTTATCATCTTTATCTATGTATATCCCAGGTTCTATTGTCATTACCATTCCCGCCATTAAGGGTATCTCTTTTCCCTTTTCATCTTTATATGGAGACTCATCATGCACATCAATACCCATCCAGTGACCAATGCCATGTGGATAGTATTTTTTATGTTTTTTCTTTTTAAGCAGTTTTTTTACACTCCCCTTAAGTATCCCAAGTTTTACTAATCCTTCACAGAGTAACTCTTCTGATTTTTCTTGAAGTGTAGTTCTTAAAATATCTGGTCGAACCATAGATATAATTTTCTTCTCAACCTCTAGTACTATCGAATAAAGATCTTTTTGAGCATCTGTAAATGTACCATTTACAGGAAAGCTACGAGTTATATCACTAGCATAGTACTCATACTCACATCCAGCATCCATTAAAATAAGGGCACCATCTAAAAGTTTTTTATCATTGTTTATATAATGAAGTGTATTTGCACTGTTACCACTAGCAACAATAGTTGTATATGCATCGCTATAAGCACCCTTCTTTTTAAAAATATACTCAACATCTGCTTGTAGTTCATACTCATAAGTTAATTCTCTAGCATGATCTTTTGCATAGTGATGTGCCTCTTTTGTAATCTGAAGTGCTTTTTTAATAAGGCTTATCTCCTCTGGAGATTTAATTAAACGCTGTTTTCCTATAAGAGGCATAAGATTAGAGCGACTTGAAAAAGATTTACTTTTTTCAACTATATACTCTATTTTAGAACTTTTCATACTAAAGTCATAGTAGATATTACGACTCTCTTTTATAAAGAGGTCAAACTTAGAAGTAAACTCATCTATAACAAAGATATCATCATGCTCAAAAAGTTTTTTAGCACCTTTTACACCTCTTCTTTTCCCACTCCAAAGTTCAAGTTGTTTATCTTTCTTTTGTACAAAAAGGTAGCTCTCTGTCGCTTTTCTTCCCTTTCGTATTATAAGGGCTGCATTATCTTCTTTAAAACCCGTTAGATAATAGAAATTACTATTTTGCCTATATGGATACTCTGTATCATTTGAGCGAGTCTGTGCAGTTGCACTAAAAACAACTGCAATAGAGTTGTTTTTTAAAGATGATGCAAGAGTTTTTCTTCGTCTTTTGTACTCTGACTCTTGAATCATTTACAACTACTATCTAACCAAATATTTGCACTATTTAGTGCTTTACTCAGTGCTCTATTTAAAGCATTTACACCACCTAAAGCATCTGCTGATTCTGTCTTAATCTCTTCATGAACAACTTTTGAACTCAAAGGTTTTCCACTCTTAGCATCTACAAGAGTAAAAGAGAGTGATACATCTACATATGAGCTATTGTTGTCTTTTGAAAAGTACTGCATAAAACTATCTACATTAGTCTCTAAAATAAAGTCTGTTTTAGTTCGAGAACGATAACCACTTACAGTTGCAAAACTAGTTGCCTTACGAACTGAGATTAAAAGAGCATCTGTTATAGCTTTGTTTGGTGTACTTGCCCACTCTGATTCAGTAAATTCGAAAACTTTATATCCATCTCCTGCATACTGCATACTTTTTGTCTTTAAACTATTTGATGTAAAAACTTGACTCACTTTTAGTGTTTTATTTTTACATTGATTTGATGGCTTATCGATTGTAACAATTTCAGGATTTATTCTATACTCTAGTACATGTGGAATCGTTATTGAACACCCCACAAAAAAAAGTAAACTCATAGATATTATTAAACTTTTCATCTTAATTCTCTCCTGGTGCTTTTCTAATCTCTTGGCGTTTATAAAAGATATCTGATGGACTCTCTCTATAACGTTCTAGTGTCTCTTCTAACTTCATCATTAGCTCTTGAAAGTCTAACATTGCTGCATTAAGTGTTGGAATAACATCTGCATTTAACTGTTTAAAATCAGCTTCTCCGTTATGAAATGCTTTTTGAATCTCATCCATAGACTTATCTAAGCCTAAATAACTAATCATTATGGAATCAAATGAGTTGGCTGTACTCGCTTCCCACTTTTTAGTTTTTTCTAGAAATATATCAATATTTGGCATTAATTTATTTAATTTTTCTGTAAACTCATCCATATTTTTGCTAGTCTTTTGAAGATGATTGATTGTTTTATCATCTAAGAGCAGTTCCATTTTACGCATTACATTGGCACTTCTTTTTAAAAGTAGTGCCATCTGTTGCTGATTATCTGCTCCTAAAAGCTCCTCAGTTCCTGCAAGTGTTGAAGTTAAACGATTAGATACATCACCAAAAGAGTCTTCAAGGTTCTTAAAGAAAGAGGGGAGTGTCTTTATAGTCGGACACTCCTCACCATCCTTTGCTCTAAGCAGTTCACTTGAACGGCCACCATTACTTAGATTAATATATGACAATCCTGTAATTCCCTGAGCGGTTAGTTTGGCTGCAGTATCTACTTTTATAGGTGTTGAACGCTCAATAATCACTGTCACTTCAACCTGTTCTGAATTATTCGGATTAATTCTCATTTTAGATACTTTTCCAACACTGATTCCTCTGTACTTTACAGGAGCATCAATGTTCAATCCTAAAACAGACTCATCAAAATAGATATGGTATTTTTGAACATCTTCATTTTTTACAGGTTTTAACATCCAGTAAGCAAAGGACATCATAAGTGCCATACCTACTAAAATAAGTATACCAACAAGAGTATAGTTTACTTTATTATTCATATTTATAAAATCTCCATTATTTAAAAAATGTCTGTACAAAGCTACTATTTGAGCTTTTTACATCTTTGATACTTCCCTCATATACTATCTTTTTCTCATCTATAATTGCTACTCTATCTAAAGTATCATAAATTGATTGTAAATCGTGTGAGACCATTACAATAGTTAAGCCTAGCATTTCTCGTAGTTTTAAAATTAACTCATCAAACTCACGTGCAGAAATTGGATCTAGTCCACTTGTTGGCTCATCTAAAAAGAGTAACTTTGGATCCATTGACAAAGCACGAGCTAAACCTGCTTTTTTCTTCATTCCTCCACTTATTTGTGAAGGAAAAAGGGCAGCATCTCCTGGTTTTAATCCCACAAGGCTTATCTTAAACTTCACAATTTCATCTATCATATGTGTAGATAAATCTGTATATTCAACAAGAGGTAAAGCGATATTGTCTCTTAAACTTAAAGAAGAAAAGAGTGCTCCAAATTGAAACAAAACACCCCATTGACGCCGTAATGATTGAGCATCTTCAGTAGTAATACTCTCAACTTTTTTACCTAAGATATCTATACTTCCGCTACTCAACTCCTGCAGCATTACCATCTCTCGCATAAGTGTTGTCTTTCCACATCCACTGGGTCCAAGTAAGCCATATATTTCACCCTCATTTATATTTAGGTTTAAGCCATTATGAACTACTTTATTACCAAAAACTGTCTGTACATCTCTTACTTGGATAATACTCATCTTAAATTCCTAAGTTTGTAAATGCAATTGAGAAAGCTGCGTCACATACAATTACGGCAAAGATAGACTCTACTACACTTTTTGTTGTGTTAAACCCTATGCTTTGTGTATCATCTTTTACGACTAATCCTCTATAAATACCAATACTTGCTATTAGAAATGCGAAAAAAGGTCCTTTGAGAAGTCCAATATAAAAATGCTTTATATCTATCACTTCACGAAATCTATCTAAAAAGAGATCAGAAGTAATCCCAAGATCAATACTTGACACTATCATTCCACCAAAGATTCCCATAATATCTGCAACAAATATAAGTAGAGGCATCGCAATCATCAAAGCAATAACTCGAGGTAAGACTAAAAAAGCAAATGGATCAAACCCCATAGTCTTCATTGCATCTAACTCTTGGGTAATCTTCATCGCCCCTATCTGTGCAGTAAAAGCAGAACCACTGCGACCAGCTATTACAATAGCTGTAATAAGAGGTGCTAACTCTCTTAAAATAGAGATTCCCAACATATCAACAATAAAGATATTGGCACCATAAAGTTTCAGTTGAAATGCTGACTGATAGGCAACCACTAAGCCTATAAGAAAACTTGTTAATGCAACAATTCCAAGAGCTTTAATAGCTGACTCATTTATTTCAAACGCTATCTCTTTAAAACGTACATTATTAAATGACTTCAGATAGTAAATTTTTGTCATAAAAAGTTTTCCAAAAAACTCCATAAATGAGATAAATCCATGAAAATAGCCATCTATCTTCATCATGTTTTTTTTTAAAAAACTTTTTTGTGAATGTTCTGTTTCCTCTTCAAAATCTGTTATTATTCTCTGCATTTTAACAAGTTCTAGAGTAGAAAGAACTGTTTTATTTTTACAAGAAACACTGCTTTTAAGACCTTTATTATGATTATCTTTTTCTAGTTTAACGAGAAATATAGCACCCGCAGTATCTAAAAAAGTTACATTATGAAGGTCAATTACTACAGAAGTAATCTCCTTTGAGGATAAAGAGCTCATATCTTTTTGAAGTTTAGAAATAGTGTAGAGAGTCAACTCCCCTGAAAATTCTAAGGAGAGTTGATTATATTTATGAATGATCTGAAGAGTTGCTTTCATCTGTTAGCTATTAAAAGTCTCTCTCTAGAAGTTTATTCACTTTTAAAATAGTAATAATTTTATCTTCCTGTTTTCCGACACCGTCTATAATAGTATCATCACCATTTACTGTATCTGGTGCAGGCCCAATATCTGTCTTCTTAAGTCTTATTGCCATTGTTAATCTATCGATTACAAAACCTGCTACATCATCACCATGACGCATTACAATAAAACGAGTCTCATCGGATTGATTTTTTGTTTTTAAACCAAACTTAGCACGTAGATCGATGAGTGGGATAACTGCACCACGAAGGTTAAATACACCTAAAACATACGATGGAACTTGAGGAACACGAGTCCAAGTAAAAGGTTTAATAATCTCCTGAATAGCAAGAATAGGAATAGCATACTCTTCTTCACCAATTACAAAACCAACAAGTTGTACTATATCATCTAGTTGATCATGTCCACTATTTTGTTGATCACCCTGTTTATTAATAATCTGTTTTAATTTATCACTCATTATAAAAACTCCGCTTTAAAGTTAACATTTCTCTGTACAACACTTGATAAGTAGTCTGCAGAATATGGTTTAGTAATATACTCAACCATTCCAGACTCAACACCACGCATACGATCTGATTTACCAGTACGAGATGTTACCGCGATGAGTGGTAAATTCTTATACTTATTATACTTTTTAATCTCTGTGGCAAGTGTGTAACCATCCATTCTAGGCATCTCAATATCAACAAGCATAGCATCAAAGTTATGCTCACCTGATTTTAAAACATTTAATGCTTCTTGACCATCACTAGCTTCAACTAATGTAATGCCCATTGGTTCTAATGCTTTTCGCATAATAGTTCTATCAGTTTTAGAGTCATCGACGATCATTACTTTATAGTCACTTGCTTTATTCTTTTCCATTGAAACAGTAGATTCACTACCAACATTACTCAATGCTGTTGATTTTACATTACGAGCCATTGACATAAGTGCAACAACATCCACAATTAAAGTAACACCACCATCTCCACGGATAGTTGCACCAGCAACACCTTCAATACCTTTAAGGTAATCTCCAAGAGATTTAATAACTATCTCCTCTTGACCAACAAGAGTATCAACGATAAGACCAAGTTTACTAGTACCAAGGCCAAGCACTACAACATATGCATGCTCGCTCACATCTAAAATACGTTCAACCTCAAAAATATCACCAATATGAACAAGAGATAAAACTTCATCACGAAGTCTCATTACTGAACGACCTTCAACAGTATAAATCTCATCTTTTGAGATACGAACTGTTTCAAGAACAGATGCTAAAGGAATAGCATAATGTTCCTCTTGAACACCTACTAATAGTGCTTGAATAATGGCAAGAGTCAAAGGAATTTTTAACTTCATTGAAGTTCCAACACCAAGTTCAGAATCTATATCTATAATACCGTTAAGTTTTTCAATATTTGTTTTTACAACATCCATACCAACACCACGACCACTTACATTTGTAACAGCAGCAGCAGTTGAAAAACCTGGTTTAAAGATAAGCCCAAAAGCTTCTTTTTCACTCATGTTGTCAGCTTCTTTTTCTGTAATAATTCCCTTCTCAAGAGATTTATTTTTAAGCATATTAACATCAAGACCTTTACCATCATCATCAATTTGAATAACGATTTGATTCCCTTCATTATATGCTTTTAAGCCAATAGTTCCCGTCTCGTTTTTACCTTTTGCTAAACGTTCTTCTGGCATTTCAACACCATGATCACATGAGTTACGAATAATGTGAACAAGTGGATCACCTATCTCTTCAACGATAGATTTATCAAGCTCAGTATCTTCACCTCCTAACTCTAAATCTATTTTTTTGTTCAGTTCACGAGAAAGATCTCGAATCATTCTAGGAAACTTGTTAAATACTTTTCCTATTGGTAACATTCTTGTTTTCATAACAGCGATCTGAAGATCTGTTGTAACAAGAGAAACTATACTTACAACTTGATTTAACTCCTCTAAAAACTCTTCACCCTCATAGCGCTCTTCAACATCATCATTAATTTTAATAAGTCTATTTTTAGCAAGAACTAACTCACCGATAAGATTCATAAGGTGATCAAGTCTTTTTACATCAACACGAATCGTTTGCTCAACAGCTGCAGGTGCACGTTTTGTTGGTGCTGCTGCTTTTGGATCCTCTTTTTTGGCTGCTGGGGCTGTAGCAACTGGTGCCGGTGCCGGTTTTGGAGTTGGTGGAGGAGTTGGTTCGGGTTCTGCTTTAGGAGCAGGCTCTGCATCTGGTTCAGGAGGAGCAGCAAGAACATCTTCCCCTGCCGCTATTTTCGCTTCGCGTTTTGCTTTATCTTCAGCCTGTCTCTCTTGTAAAAGTTTCTCTATTTCAGCTTCAAGATCATCTGGACTCATATTGTCATAATCTATCTCATCTTCATTCTCTTCCACAACTTCGGGCTCTGAAATCTCTTCTACAACAGGTGCAACAGCAATAGGAGTATCAACTTCTCCATTACCACCCGTAATCTTGTCAAGTTTTACAACACATGCTGAAACATCTATTCCAGCATCTGTACTTGTGTCACGAATCGTCTCCAGAAGTGCTTTCATAAGGTCGATTGATTCTAATACAACATCCATAACATCTGGAGTAATTATCAACTCTCCATGGCGTGCTTTATTAAGAACATCTTCCATATGATGTGTCAAGTGAGTAAGAACATCAAAGTTAAGAAATGAAGATGCTCCTTTTACAGTATGTGCAACACGAAAGATTCCGTTTAACAGTTCCAAATCTTCAGGGTTATTCTCTAACTCTACTAAATCTTCATCTAACTTCTCAACTAACTCAAAAGACTCAACTAAAAAGTCCTGTAGTATCTCTTGAAATTCATCCATATTTACACTCCTTACTTCATATGTGCACGAACAACACGTGCTACTTCATTATAAAACGAACTGGCTTCAAACTTCACTAAGTAAGCTTCTCCGCCTGCTTCTATACCTCTACCTTCACTAAAATGATCACTAATCGAAGAGTTAAAAACGATTGGAATATTATTAAATCTTCCATCATCTTTTACATTTGTTGCAAAATGAAAACCATCCATTTTAGGCATTTCAACATCACTAATAATAATTTTAAGATGTTCTGCGATATCTTCACCATAACTCTCATACAGATCATCTAGTTTATGTAGGCCCTCTTCTCCATCCATAGCTTCAACAACATGGAAGCCCATTTTCATAAGGGCTTCTTTTACTATTTTCCTAGCAGTGGAACTATCATCTAAAATGAGTGCTAAACCAGAGAATGTCTCCAACTCTTCAGGAATATTATCAACATCTGGTTCATAAAGTCCAAGATCTTGGACTACAGACTCTAAATCCAAAATGAGAAGAACATTCTCATCTTCAATTTTTGTTACACCTGTTATTTTATTTGACTCTAAAGAACCTGTCCCACTCATAAAAGTAGCGGGTTCAATATCATTCCAGTTAATTCTACGAATACGTTTAGCTTCATGAACGATGAAACCAATAAGTACATTATTAAACTCAGTGATAATCACTCGAGAACTTTTTCCAATGCCTTCAGGTTCTGTTATACCCATCCACTTTGCAAGGTTTACAACAGGAATCACCACATTACGAAGATCAAAAATACCTTCTATAAATTCAGGTGTTCCAGGCAGTTCTGTAAGTGAGGGTACACGAATAATCTCACGTACTTTTGAAACATTAATCCCGTAGATACCTTCATAAACAGAGTCATCTTCTTGTTTTTGAATACGAAAGTCTACAAGTTCCATTTCATTAGAACCGACTTTTAGGGAGTTTTCATCCATTATTTAGCTCTCCTTATAAGAGTTTTCTTCTATAAATAGTTCTTTATCTTCCAAAGATTTTACTATAAAGTATCTTTGATTGCAAGCAAAAGCACCAAGATTTATATACTTGTACGACTCAAAATAAAAAGCTCTATTTTGATGGTAATGCCCCTCTATAAAGTAGCGACAACTATAGGAATCTAAAGAACGTTTTTGAATATAGTCTCTAAAACCTGTAAACTCATTACAATCCTCTTTTTTTGTCAAGTATCTATCTATCTTTTTAATGATTTTATCATCGATTTTTCTATCAACTCTATTTAAAAATTTTAAAATATATGGATTACGAATAATAGAAGTGTAGAGTTGGTACCCAAAAGGTGCATCAAAATCACCATGTGCTAATGCTACTTTTTCATCTTCAAATGAGCATATAAGAGGTTGCTCCTTTATAGAGAAAACTTTTGCACTTTTAAACACTCTTTTTAAATTAAAATCATGATTCCCTTCTAAAAAAAGAACATCTATCTTTTCACTAATCTTATTTAAAAGTATTATCATCTCTCTATTTTGCTCATGAGTGTACTCTATACTCCCAAAAAGAGCATCAAATATATCTCCCATTAATATGAGTTGTGGTGTCACTATTTTCTTTGTATATATATCTTTTATTAGAGAGAGAAGTTCTGGTCGGAGGTAAGAGTAGTGTGCATCTGAAATAATCAGAGCACCCTCTTTGAGTTCTATTTTGTCTGTATTATGGGACATACGCTATATCAAGAATACCACTGTTTTCATCAAGACCCATCATCAAGTTAGCATTTACAACTGCTTGACTCGAAGCACCACGCATAAGGTTATCTATAGCACTTGAGATAAAGAGCATACTGCCTTTTTGTTTTACATAGATGTCACAGAAGTTAGTTCCCGCTACACTCTTCATATCTACAGGGATACTACTTACACGAACATTTTTTTCATCTTTGTAAAACTCTTTTATAGTCTCTTCAGCTTCTAAAGAAGCATCTACTTGAATATAAATAGAGCTAATCATGCCACGTGTTAAAGGGATGAGATGAGGCACAAAGTTTACCTCATCAAATGCAACATTTAACTTTTGCGCTATCTCCGGTGCATGTCTGTGCATAAGAGGGTTATATGCAAAAAGGTTATCATTGACATTTACAAAGTGCGTAACATCACTCAGTTTTTTACCAGCACCACTCACTCCCGTTTTAGCATCAATAATGATAGGAGTTCCCTCTTGTCGTTTACTCATAAATGGTAAAATCCCTAAAATAGCTGAAGTTGGAAAACAGCCTGGGTTGGCTACAAGTTTTGCACTCTTTAACTCTTCTCGAAACATTTCAGGAAGACCATATACAACATGAGAAAGATTCTCTACATCAGTATGGGGTACATAAAAATCTTCATAAACTTCTTGTGTCAATCTATAGTCAGCAGAGAGGTCAACAACTTTAACACCTAAATCTATAAGTGGTTTGACATAAGCCATAGCAGTCTTATGTGGCACTGCTAAAAAAACAAGTTCACACGTTTTTGCTATCTCTATAACATCTGCTTTGAGTACTTCATCTTCACAAACACCATTTAATGAGGGGTGCAGAGTATTTATAGTCGTGCCACCTTCCGAGTTTGCAATATAGTTTAAGTTAAATGTAGGATGTTTTAGTAAGATTTTAACAAGTTCTAAACCGGTATAGCCTGTAGCACCTACAACTCCAACATTAATTTTTTCACTCATAACTAGTAACACTCAAAAACTATTTCTTGATACTTCACTTCATCTATCTCAAACTCTTTCTCTCCACCTGGAAGACGAACTTTTACCTCATCACCCTCCTCTTTTCCAAGAAGTTGTTTTGATAAAGGTGAGTTAAAAGATATAAGTCCCATATCTGGATTTGATTCACAACCACCAACAATAGTATATGTCACTTCTTCATCAGTATTCATATCAGTCATAACAACTGTTGAGCCAAATGAGATTTTTGCATGAGCGAGTTCTGTAGGGTCAACAATCTGTGCTTTTCCTAAGATGTCTTGAAGTTCTGCTAAACGATTATCAATATTTTTCTGCATCTCTTTTGCAGCATGATACTCAGCATTTTCTTTTAAATCACCATGTTCTAAGGCTTCTTCAATATCTTTTACACAACGAGGACGCTTCACCTCTTTAAGGTCTTTTACCTCAGCTTGTAATTTTTCATAACCAAAAAGTGTCATAGGTTCTACATTTTGCATAGTTGTTCTCTTTATATAATTTATTTTTACTATTATAGCAAAATTTCTATCTTAATACGCACCACACTATCTGCTTCTCTATTTTATAGAGAAGAGAGATCAAACAAAATCGTTTCATCTAAACAGACAATAGTCAGTATACAGTGCTTTTTAGAGATACTTTGAGCATTTTTCACACCACTGAGTAGTTCTATTTTTTCGCCTGTTACATCATAGTAAGCATAAAGCTTTTCATCTTCGATAATAAACTCACGACCACCACCACAGCCATCACCGATGATGCCCATGCAAGAGATTTTAGAACCATCCATCATCCAAACACTCCTCTTTTGTCTCTTTGAGCCACTCTAGATAATCACTACTATTTTTATCCATTACTATATACTCATCATGTGTAAAACTTTTAAAAGTTGCTTCATCTATACATGTACATAGTTTTGTCTCATTTGTATCTTTACAGTGACTTATCATCACCTCTTTTTGACTCTCTTCCCACCCAACATAGGAAGTATAGTATGGGTAGAGTGCCCAGACAGCAAAACCTGCAGTAAGTACAATGTTTATAACATACTCTCGTTTACGAGTCTCAAAATACTTCTTCAAATCATAACTTATCAGCAGAACAAAAACAACTTCCAGACCGATATTAAACCAGTCACTATCTAAAAAATCAAACAATTTATTTTTTTCCTCTTATCTTCTTCATCGCTTCCCCACACATAGTGAGTCCAAATGTCGCGGTAACTCCCATAAAGGAGCCTTTCTCTTTTATATTTGCCTCTTCACTTGAAAATATAACTTTATACTTCTTTTTAAAACCTCGTTTTTTCAACTCATATCTTATTTTCGAGCCAAATCTATCACCATAACTCTTCCAGATATCATCCACTTTTATCTTTGTAGGATCCATCCGTTTTGCCCCACCAAAAGAGCTTATGAGTTTTTTATAACACTTCTGAGCAAGTGCTAGTTTGGCATTTCTGTCATCAATGGCATCAAGAACTAAGTCATAGGGTTCAAAATCAAAAGCCCAAACCCACTCCTCATCAACTCTATAATTTATTATCTCTACTTCAGGATAGTGCTCTTTAAGTGCTTCTACTTTAAGCTCTCCCTCGTGCATTTCAGACCACATTTGACGGTTTTGATTACTTGCATCATAGGTATCAAAATCTACTATTGTTATGTTTTTAACACCACTTCTATAGAGGCAGTCTAAACAGAACGAACCAACACCACCAACACCAAGCAGAATAATTTTCGCATCTTGTAATTTTGAGAAGTCTTCGCCAACGAGCAGCTCTATACGGTCATATACACCCAAACTACTTACACCACTCTTCTAAAGAGTTCATAGATTTATAAGCACTCATATCGAGCATAATAGGAGTCATAGAGATATACCCAGCCTCTATAGCTTCATAATCACTCATCCCTTTTACACCCTCTCGTTTAGAGAAATCTAATGGATGTAGCCCTAACCAGTAGTACTCTTCTCCTCTTGGATTTCTATGAAGATGTGAATCATTCGCATAGTGTCTGTATCCTGCATAGGTTACTTTTATCTCCGCTTCCTCTTTTTCAGGGGGAATATTGATATTTATAAACTCTCTCTGAGGAAGAGGAAATACACCCTCTCGTATCTTTGTCACTACCTCTTTTATAGTTTTCTGTGCCAATCTAAAATCACCATCTGGGTTTGTAAAATCCATCACTTGACTTATAGCTATAGAGGGAATATTATGTAAAACTCCTTCCATCGCTCCAGCAGCAGTTCCAGAGTAGGTTATATCTTCACCCATATTTGAGCCTCGGTTAATTCCACTCACAAGTAAATCAGGCTTTTCATCCCCATAGATAGCACTTAAAGAGAGATACACACAGTCTGTAGGTGTTCCATCTTCAAGTTTATAAAAGTCATCGCCAACACTTACAAAACGCAGAGGTCTCACAAGTGTCAAAGAGTGCCCACAGGCAGACTTCTCGCTCGCAGGAGCTACTACAATTACTTCTACATCTTTTAACTCTCTTAATGCAGAGACAAGAGAGAGAATACCTTTTGCTTCATATCCATCATCGTTTGTTACTAAAATTTTATACTTTTTATTCATAAAGATATTTTAGCGAAATTAGATAAATTACGATTAACTGTTTACTTTTCTTACCGATATTATATTTTATAATAACAAGGAGCTTCTTATGAACACATCATATGGATTAGATACCTACCGTGCCCATGACTTAAATATCGCGATGAGAACTTCTAGTGGAGATATCATTAAAATGGACTTCTCAAATGAGCGCTCTTCATCACTCAGACATTCGCAAAATGAGAATGGCTCAAGTACATCGATGAGTTTTAGCTCTATGCAGTCATTTCAGTTTTCTATCAAAAGCAACGGCATAGATGCACAGGATCAAAAAGAGATAGATGCTTTTATGAAAACAGCCCAACCCTTTATAGATGACTTTTTACAAGAGTTAAGTGAAGATGCTCCAAGATCTCCTGTCACACAGTTAGCCAAAGAGATCGCCGGTATCTTTGATCCAAACCGTGAACGAGATACAGAGAGTGTAAACAACATAAAAACAAACATTGTTGCAATGTTTGATCAAGCAATCGCCCAGTTTGAACCACCAAAACAGTTATCTGCACAAGAGCTGATGGATAAAATAATGAAAGAGACTCAAAAACTTTTAGAGAGAACTCTTCAAGAATTTGATAATTTCGGTAAAGATTTATATGCATAAACTATTTGTATATTTGGCATAATTTGGCATAATTTTTGCTAATATACCGCTATGAAAATATTTTTAACACTTTTACTCCTATTATCTACCCTATTAGCCTCTAAACTTAGCACTCATTACTCAAAGTTAAACTCTGAGATAGATGCGATAACAAGAACTCTGACAACTGAAGATAAAACAGCTCTGTACTTTCTCGTAGTCACAACCCATAACTATATTTTAGAGAATAAAAATACTAATGCTCTCGAAAAAAAGACACTTACACTACTCAATAGACTGCCACAGACTCCAGAACTAGCAAAAATAAAAGAGCTTTATCTCTCGTTAAGTCATATAACAGAGAGTGGTATCCAATCAAAACCAAAGACTTTATATAGAGATAAAATCATCTATAAAGATAAGATAGTGACTGTTGTAAAGAGAGAGACCTCTCTCATACTCCTTAGTTTTGTAGCACTGGGAGCTCTCCTAGTAGGCATTTTTATAGGATGGTTACTTTTTAATAAGAGAGAGATACTTAAAATAAATCCGATTATAGATAAATCAAGAGAGGCGTCTTTACAAGAGGATATTAGCCTACTGCAACAGCAGTTAGCTCAAGCAAAAAACAGTAATAATTCAGATGAGTTAAAATATAAAAACAGTTCATTAAGTAGTAAAAACAGAGAGTTAAGCACCCAAAAACAAGAACTCTCTCAAAAGCTTACACTATTAGAGTCCCAACATGAAAAACTTTTAGAAGAACAAAAAGTAGAAACACAGCATCTCAGTGAGTATGTTAGCAGCCTTAAAAATGAACTCGCAAAACATGAAACTTCTAAAGGGAGTTCAAATTTTGAGTTTGAGGAAAACTTGAAACATCTTAAAAATCAGAGTCAAGATATTTTTAGTGTTTTAGATACCATCTCCGATATAGCCGAACAGACAAACCTTCTCGCCCTCAATGCAGCCATAGAAGCAGCTAGGGCAGGAGAGCATGGTCGTGGTTTTGCAGTAGTTGCAGATGAAGTCCGTAAACTAGCAGAGAGAACACAGAAAACACTTACCCAAGCAAAAGTTGATATTTCAGCAGTTGTCGATAGTATTAGTAGCCTCAAAGGATAAGACTTGCACTACTCAACTATTGATACTATCAATAAACAGAAAAGAAACTCTAAAGCACTCTATATGGTTAGTGATATCATCATGATCCTGACCATGATTAGTTTTCTAATCATTATGGGTACGACACTCCATGTTGAGAGTAATGTTGGAGAGTTTCTTCTTGCACTATACTCTACAAGTGGTGATATTATTTTTATGATATTCATCTCTGTATTTTTACTCCTATTTGCTATGGTAGGCCTTCCTTTAGGTATTTATGGTACTCCTTTTTACATTGCAGGAGCTTCACTCTTTATCTATTTTTTAAGTATTTATGAGCTCTCTGCTGCCCCCGCAGAGATTATTCGCTCCTTTATCACTGACCCTTTTAGCTTTTTTACACTGAGTGAAGATTTTATTTTCTATCTCGAACTTATTAACTGGTTTTTTATGGCGGTAATACTCTTTAGAATTATGATCATCTGTGTGAATAAACGAGATGAGATGAGTAGCACTCTTCGATTTTTTAGTCTTATGATGATTGCCAGTCTCGTTATAGTCAATACTTTAAAATACTATATAGCTATTAAAAGTAATCTACCAATTGCGAGTTATGCTTTTATAACAACACTTATTTTCTTTGTAACACTCTCTTTTGAAAACCTACTCTTGAGTATTTCAAAGTATATTTATGAAGGAGATCATGCCTATAGAAAATTAGCATTTGCTACCATAACTATTATGATTTTTATTCTCTTAGAACTTCTTTATCTTTTTATAGGTAACAGTGTATTTACTGAAAAAACTCTTTTTGAACCTCTCTTTTTACTTCTTTCATTTCTACTAATACCTTTTATATTCTCATCATTTTTTGAAACGGGACTACATATCATCAACTCACAAGAGTTAGAGAGTAAGTATTCCCAACTGAGTATGAAAATTTTTCTTCCTACAACTATACTTGTTATCGCAAATATAGTTTTCTTTACACTCAGTGAGAATAACTTTACTTTTAACAAGAGTATCTTCATTAGTTTAGGTGTTATTTTTATCGTTATTAATGCCATTAAATACTTTTCAAAACAAGAACTTTATATTATTATGAGTTTTACCCTCTACCTCTTTGTAACAGATGAGCACTCCTTAGCTATCGTTAGTTATGCAAACAACTACCTTGATGGAGTTATACATATACTCAACAATTATAATATAGACCCATTAAAAGCTTGGATAGATACAAAAGATGATCTTCTTTTTGGTGTACTCTCACCATTCACAGAGGAGAATATATCTCTAAGTATACGTGCAATCATAATGTTTGGTTTTTTTCTTTTAATTGGCCTTGGATTTGCTTATATGCGTTTAGGAATTTTCATACTTATCCTCTTTAGCATTGACCAAGTATATATTCTCTATACTCACTTTGGACCTCTCTTATGGCTCTATGTTTTAGATGTATTTTTCAATTCACTCGTTATTGTTGGTACTCTTTTTATCCTCTATGATATGTTTTATATATTGATGTATTTAGGAAGTATGACAAACTATTTTTATAAAAAGATACAAAACACGAAGCTAAAACAGTAAAAACTTGACATTGCACGTTTAGTTAGTGTAAAATTACACAACTAAAAAGATATGCAAGGTATCTTAACAAATCTCCCCTCATTAACAAAATCACAAAATTAAGGCAGACATTTATATGAGTGAAAATTCTTCACAACAACCTCGTAATAACCAAAAACCAAAGAACAACCGTAATAACAACTCAAAAAGAACACATGCACCAGCAAAGGGTACAAGTGTTGATGAACTGCGTACTAAAAGTATTGAAGAGTTAATCGCAATTGCTGATGAGCTAAAAGTTGAGCATCCACAAGAGCTTAAACGCCAAGATGTTATCTTTGAGATTTTAAAAGCTCAAACTGAACAGGGTGGCTTTGTTCTCTTTAGTGGTATCTTAGAAATCATGCAAGATGGTTATGGATTTATCCGTTCTATCGACAAATCTTTTAATGAGTCTGTAAATGATGCCTATGTTTCAAACACTCAGATCAAACGTTTTGCACTTCGTAATGGTGACGTTGTAACTGGTCAGGTTCGTCCTCCAAAAGATCAAGAGCGTTACTATGCACTTATAAAGATAGAGGCGGTAAATGGTCTACCACCAGAAGAGTCTAAGAAACGTCCACTTTTTGAGAATCTAGTGCCTCTTTACCCTGAAGAGAGATTTAAACTAGAGTACAGAGAAAAAGGTTTAACTGGTCGTATGCTTGACCTTTTCTCACCTATAGGAAAAGGGCAACGTGGTCTTATAGTAGCACCTCCTCGTTCTGGTAAAACTGAACTTCTTAAAGAGATAGCTCACGGTTTAACAGCTAACCATGCAGAAGTAGACTTAATGGTTCTCCTTGTTGATGAGCGTCCAGAAGAGGTTACCGACATGGAAAGAAGTGTTAAAGGTGAAGTTTACTCTTCTACTTTTGATATGCCTGCAAAAAACCATGTTAAAGTAGCTGAGATGGTTATAGAGAAAGCAAAACGTCGTGTTGAAATGGGTCGTGATGTAGTTATACTTCTTGACTCTATCACACGTTTAGCTCGTGCTTACAATACTGTAACACCTTCAAGTGGTAAAGTTCTCTCAGGTGGTGTTGACGCAAATGCTCTTCATAAACCTAAGCGTTTCTTTGGTGCTGCACGTAACATCGAAGGTGGTGGAAGTTTAACTATTATTGCAACCGCACTTGTAGACACTGGAAGTCGTATGGATGAAGTTATCTTTGAAGAGTTCAAAGGTACAGGTAATATGGAAGTTGTCCTCGATAGAAAAATCGCAGACCGTCGTATTTATCCTGCTATTGACATCCTTAAATCGGGTACTCGTAAAGATGATTTACTAATTGGCAAAGCTGACTTACAAAAAGTATTTATCCTTCGTCAAATGATTCATAAACAAGATAATGAGATAGAAGCTCTTAAATTTGTCTACACAACAATGGGTAAAAAAGCGACTAATCAAGAGTTTCTTGATAGTATGAATACGGATAAATAAGTAAAATGAAAGTTGGTGTTTTTGATAGTGGAATAGGTGGTTTAACAGTTGTAAAATCACTCCTTGAACATCAACTTTTTGAAGAGATTATCTACTTTGGAGATACTGCTCGTGTTCCTTATGGTAGTAAAGATAAAAATACCATTATCCGTTATGCTATTGAAGCAGTTGAGTTTTTCAAAAATTTTAAGCTCGATTTGATCATAGTTGCTTGTAATACTGTAAGTGCTTATGCTCTAAGTGAAATGCAAGAGTCTGCGAGTTGTCCTGTTATAGGTGTTGTTGAAGCGGGTGTTCTCGCCACATCAAACGCCATTAAAGATAAAGAGGCAAATATTCTCATCATAGGTACAAATGCTACTATAAACTCTAAAGCCTATGAGAATGGACTGAGTGCAATGGCGTTTACACAACTTACAGCAAAAGCAACTCCTCTTTTTGTACCACTTGTTGAAGAGACTCTTTTTACTGGAAAGATTTTAGAGGCTACACTTGAGCACTACTTTAAAGAGCTAAAGACTCCAAATGCTGTTATCCTTGGCTGTACACACTTTCCTCTTATCACAGATGCCATCGCCTCCTACTTCGGAGAGAGTACAAAACTTATCCACTCAGGAGATGCTATAGTAGAACTCCTCGAGCATCGTTTTGACTTTTATAAACGCTATGCAAAACCAAAACTCAAGTTTTTTGCTTCAGAAAACCCTGAAGCACTCAGAAAAATTGCACAGGAGTGGCTAGATGTCTAAAAGAGTCTCTATCTTTGGGTATGGAAATACAACAAAACCACTCGCAAATCATATACAAAACGCTGTCTTTTATGATGACAACTGTAAAGAGCCCTATCCTGGTATATCAGACTCTTTTGTTCGACCATCAAGTGAGTTTAACCCTAAGCACTCTGACTTAGAGATAACAAGTCCAGGTATTCCACCCTCAAATCCTCTTATCAAAAAAGCAGAAAACCTCATCAGTGAGTATGACTATTTTGCAGATGTAAAAAATCTGAAAATCTGGATAAGTGGTACAAATGGAAAAACAACTACAACACAGATGATGCAACACCTCCTAGCAGATAAAGGCTCTCTAGCAGGTGGAAATATCGGTACTCCACTTGCAGAACTTGACCAAAAAGCCCCTATCTGGATTTTAGAGACTAGCTCTTTTACTATGCACTACACTACAAAAGCTGCCCCAAATATCTATGTACTACTGCCTCTAAGCCCTGACCATCTCTCTTGGCATGGAAGTATGCAAGAGTATATTGCAGATAAGCTAAAACCCTTAAGTATGATGCGAAGTGTAGATACTGTTATCATTCCTGAGGCCTATAAAGAGAGCTTTACAAGAGCAAAAGTAATTACCTATAAAGATGAAACTGACCTAGCACAGAGGTTTGATATAGATGCAAGTAGAGTAGCCTTTAAAGGTGCTTTCTTAGCTGATGCACTCCTTGCCATGGCAGTAGATAAGATACTTTTTAACCGCATAGAGTATGCAACAATGAACTCTTTTGTTCTCGATCCTCATCGTCAAGAGGAGTGTAGAGATACTAAAGAGAGACTCTGGGTAAATGATACCAAAGCAACAAACTTAGATGCTACTATAGCTGCGATTAAACGCTATGAGGAGAGTTTTATACACCTAATACTTGGTGGAGATGACAAGGGTGTTGACCTCCATGAACTCTTTGAATTTTTACAAGAAAAAAAGCTTCATATCTATGCTATAGGCTCAAACAAAGAGAGACTAAAAAAGCTCTCTTTAGAGTATAAAATTCCCCTAACACTCTGTAAAAATCTCATCAGTGCGATAGAGGAGATAAATATAAATCTTAAAAAAGATGAAGTAGCCCTCCTCTCTCCTGCTGCTTCAAGTCTCGATGAATTTAGCTCCTATGCTGCACGAGGGGATCTTTTTAAATCTACTATAAAAGATCTTTAGTTATAGTTCTTTTAATTCTATAAATGCTAAAATCTCTTTTCATAAAGGGAGTCCATTTTGAAAGAAGCATCTGAAGTACTAGCGAGAAAATACCGTCCATCAAACTTTGATGAACTCATTGGTCAAGAGACCATAGCACAGACACTATCCCTTGCTCTTGACTCCAATAGACTCTCTCATGCTTACCTCTTCTCTGGGCTCCGTGGAAGTGGTAAAACTTCTACTGCTCGTATCTTTGCAAAGGCTCTTATCTGTGAAGAGGGAATGAGTCATCACCCTTGTGGTGTCTGTTCTAACTGTACGATGGCAATAGAGGGTCGCCATATGGATATCATCGAGATGGATGGTGCTTCTAGTCGCAAGATAGATGACATTCGTGATTTAGTTGAGCAGACAAAATATAAACCAGCAGTTGCAAGATACAAAATATTTATCATCGATGAAGTACATATGCTTACAAAAGAGGCATTTAATGCCCTGCTTAAAACTCTAGAAGAGCCACCAGAGTATGTGAAGTTTATCTTAGCAACAACAGACCCGCTTAAACTCCCTGCAACTATTTTGAGTCGTACACAGCACTTTCGTTTTAAGAGCATAGCAACTAACAAAATCATAGACCATCTAGCGCATATTCTGCAGCTTGAGGGGATTGAGTATGAGACGGATGCCTTAGAGATTCTAGCTCGCAGTGGAAGTGGAAGTCTACGTGACACACTAACACTTCTTGACCAAGCCATTATCTACTCAAAAAATCATGTAGATGTAAGAACGGTCACAGATATGCTCGGACTTGTTGATCCTAAGTTTATAGATGAACTCTTTAGTAGTGTTTTTGCTAAAGACTATGGAGCGCTTGTAGAAAAAACAAAGATTCTTGAAGATTATGAGTCGGAGATGGTTGTTGATGAACTTATCGCCTACCTTAAAGAGAAAATGTATAACCATGATGCCCTCTTTTCAACACTAGTTTTAGATAGATTTTTTAGAATTTTAAGTGACTCAAAATACCTCTTTAGTATAAATGCTGATGGTAGTTTTGTCCTCTCACTTATCTTCTTTAAAATGGTAGAAGCGCTTCGTATTCGTGAGATAGACCAGATGATAGAGTCTTTTCAAAAAGATGTAGAGCGTCCTGAGCTCACTCTTCCAACACAAGAGACAAAAGCACCAACCATTAAGATTCAGACAGCGACACCGGAGATGGTAGAAAAAGTAGAAGTTATTACACCAATACAAGCTGACCCAGAACCATTAGTAGACACTGTCATACCAACACCTATAGATCCACATCTAAAAACTTTTGGTGAACTTGTTGCAAAAATCAAAGATAGAAACTATGAACTCGGTGAGTGTTTTACAAACAACATCACATACATATCTTTTGAAGATAGCGTTTTAACATGGGAGAGTTGTGCGGATGAGAGCTGTAAGAAAGCACTCAAGCATGGTTATGCTGTTATTAAGCAGCTTGTTCGTGAGATATTTGGCTTTCAAACGAAGATAAAAGGTGTCCCCTGTACAAAAGAGCCCACACCCCAAGCTCAAATAACAGAACCTCATATGACACAGCCCACAATGAATGAAGCAACTCAAAGTACCTCTATGATAGAAGATGCTGAGATGGGTGGAAACACTAGTTGTGTTACGAACTGTGCCGATCCTGCACCACTAGATCAAACAAATGGAACAGATATAACACAAGAGCCTATGGTACAAAAAGCGATAGAGATGTTTGAAGCTAGAAAAGTAACTGTTCAGTCAAAAATCTAATCAAAAAATATCTTGTTACAAGAGAGCTCTTCTCTCTCACAGAGTAATAAAATATCTTCAAAAGGGATAACATTTCTTTTTTTTATAGTTGCAAATCGGGCTTGTGTCATACCGAGTAAAACTGCTACATCTTTATCTAAAATCTTTATCTCTTTTCCTCTCGCCAGATGATCCTTTAAGACCATTATAATTTTTTTAAAATCTCTCATACAAACTCCTAGTATGAAAATATAACTGATTTATTTTTATACCAGTAAAAATATGACAAGGTGCAAAACTTTTACTACTTTTTCTTTTTCTCTCTGTTGTAGAGTCTCTTTATAACATTTTTTAAATGAATCGAAATTGTAAGAAATTCAAGATAATGTTTTACATGAAAAGGCGCTGCATAATCTTTTTTCTGTGAGATGCGATGAAGATACTCATTTAAATTCTCCATCTCCTCTCTAATCCTTTTACTTAAGCGAGAAGTAACATAAAAGACAATGAAAAAAAGCATAAGAAAAAGAGCCACTAGCTCCAACCAGACAGCATTATAGGCTTCGAGGAGAAGTGCTTGAGAAGAGGTCTGAGTATTTGATAATAGTAAAAAAAGTGTCTCTAATCGAAAGTATGCAATGACAATAAACAGTATAAATGAGAGACTAAAAGAGAGCATTACACTCAGTAAAATATCGCTATAAATCTTCTTCATACTCTTTACCTATTTTAAATTTAGAAATTTTAACATATTTTAAAGTATATCTGATTTATAATGAGAGTAGATAGATAGAGGAGTGTGTTATGTTTGTATCATCGTACAGTACTTATATCGATACAACTGCAAATAAACGAGTTCAAAACGAAAGAGTTCAGGGTGAGAAAAAATCTTCCCAATCTTTCCAAAACAAACTACTTGTAACACCTCAAAAAACTCTTCAAGCAGGGAGTGAACTTCCTGTCAACTATATCTCAAACTACAAGTCTCTAAACATCAAACAGCAGTTACTTCAAGAGCAAGAGAAGTCTCAAAATAGTGACAAAATGAAGTTTACAAAAGTAAGTGCACAAGGAAATGCAAAAGTTGCTTATGAAGAGAACTCTAAAATGTTCTCCTTTCTTATAAAACCAAAACAGACCCTCTCTCAAACCCCAGACTTAATGAAATCAAAAGAGTCTTTTTTAAGAGAAACTATGGTTAATACCTATACAGCAAATGACAACTACTATAGGATAACAGCCGCTTAGTCCTCTAACCAAGCCTCACTTTTCATCACTCGTCCATCACAAAACTGTTTTATCTTATATGCTGACTTACAAACGCCATCATCGAGTCTCATAACAGCAACTTGCAGAATTTTTTTACACTTTTTAGGAATATCAAAATGCCCTTTCATCCCCGTTAAAAAGTTTTTTAACGGTACTTTTTCATCCATACCTATAACATTGTCACGACATCCAGTGAGGCCTATATCTGTTAAGTATGCTGTCCCTTTTGCTATCTGAAAATCATCAGTACTTACATGAGTATGCGTCCCTATAATACCACTCACTCTGCCTTGAAGCAGCATCATCATACCTCGCTTTTCACTAGTAGCCTCAGCATGAAAATCTATAAATATATTTTTCACACCCTCACTCTCAAGTCTCTCTACCTCTTTAAGTGCACAACGAAAAGCATTGTCTGCATAGGGCATACCGTAGTGTCCCATCAGATTTAATACAGCTATCTTTTCACCATTTACTTCATATGTTTTACATCCTGTTCCACTCACCTCTTGGGGGTAGTTATGAGGACGGAGTATCTCATGTGTATCAAAAAGAGGAATAATATCTTTTTTATCCCATGAGTGATTACCACCACTCATCACATCAATGCCATACGAGAAGAGTTCATTACAGTTCTTCATACTCAAACCAAAGCCGTGAGAAGCATTCTCGTAGTTTACGATTATAAAGTCAAGTCCCTCATCTTCACGAAGTTTTGGAAGATATTTTTGTAACATATCTCGTCCTGGTCGTCCTACTATGTCGCCTATAAATGCTATTTTCATATATTTTCTTATCTAATAATTTTAGTGTGATTATAGCGTTTTCCTAAACTATTCAAAATAGATTACTTTTTTTAATGCTATAATCAAGACCAATAATTAAAAAAGGATAATAGATGTATATCTATACTGCTCTACTCATTAGCATTACACTCCTATTGAGTAACTGTTCTGATGGCACCTCAGAAGATGAACTCTCATCAGAGCAGGCTATTATGGAGTACCCATTACATAGAGATGTTACAACAACTCTTTTTTGGATAGGAGAAGAGGCAAATAGCAGTACAAATGCAAACATTTCAAATCTCGCTAGTGCTTGGGATGAGAACTGGACTACTCATTATGGTGGAGTTGATGCACTTAGTAATAGAGTAGATTATAAACCTACAGCCTTTCGACCGAAAGAGAACCCCTTTTACTTTGCTCTTCCTTTTAATGATTTTGATGCAAATGGCAGTAGAAAAGAGAGTCTTGAAGAGTACATTCCTTGGGCAAAATATCATGACTTAAAAGATGCTAACTCTATCTGTAAAAATAGATGGATTAAGATAACAAAAGGCTCTCAAACAGTTTATGCACAGTGGGAAGATGTAGGCCCATTTATAGAGGATGATAAAGAGTATGTTTTTGGAAAGGCTACAGCAGCTAATGAGATAAATGAGAATGCTGCTCTTGATGTCTCGCCAGCTGTGCATGAGTATCTTGGACTAAATGGTTTAGAGAAGACATCTTGGCAATTTGTAGACTTTGTAGATGTCCCCGATGGACCATGGTTAGAGACTATCACAGACTCAAATATGGACCTATCTTGGTATAGACCAAACTACAAAACTTCTTGGCAGTGGCAACTTAGTGGAGAGATTAACACTGCATATGATGTAACTCTTTATGATATAGATCTCTTCACTACAACTAAAGAGCAAATAAAATCCCTTCAAGAGAGGGGTAAAAAAGTCATCTGTTACTTTAGTGCAGGTAGTTATGAGGCATGGAGAGAGGATGCAGATGATTTTACAGCAGCTCTCAAGGGCAAGAAGATGGATGGATGGGATGAGTTATGGCTTGATATCAGTAATGAGAATTTACGACCTATTATGAGTCGACGAATAGCTCTTGCAAAAGAGAAAGGGTGTGATGGTGTTGAGCCTGATAATGTTGATGGTTACACCAACGATACTGGCTTTAATCTCTCCTATGCACAACAGCTTCAGTACAATATATTTTTAGCAAAAGAGGCCCATAGTTTAGGCCTTTCTATAGGACTTAAAAATGACCTCTTTCAGATAGATGATCTCATTAAATACTTTGATTTTGCTCTTAATGAGCAGTGTCATAAATATAATGAGTGTAGTATGCTCTCTACATTTACAAGAGCAAACAGAGCAGTTTTCAATGCAGAATATAGTGAAAACTATATAGTAGATAGAGACTCATTTTGTCAAACAAGCAGAATTGAAAAGTTACAAACCCTTCTCTTGCCACTTGAACTAGATGATAGCTTCCGCTACAGTTGTAGTGAGTAGAGTTATAGAATTTTTGGTTTGTTATTTCTTAGATAAAAGAGTGTCGCTTTGATGATGTCATCATCATCTCTACTCGCAGATTTTATTGTCTCTTTTGATTCATTAAAGTAGGTTATAGTGATACTTTGCCCATAGTTACTAATACTTTTAATACTCTTCTCTAGTGAGAGTAATTTAATAACCATCAGCTCAAAAAACTGTTTTGTTGCAAGATCTAACTCTCCAAAACGATCTATTATCTCTTCTTCTATCTCATAAATCTCTACAGCCGCTTCACACTGGGAGAGTCTACGATAGATATCTAAACGGAGTCTATCCTCTTTGACTACTTCATCACTAATATAGGCAGAGATAGTTAGTTTAATATCGACTTTGGCTCGCTCACTCTCTTTTGTATTGCTTAACTCTTTTATGGCATCCTCTAACATTCTAAGATAGAGAGAGTACCCAATGTTTTTAATATGCCCACTCTGAGCATCACCTATAAGATTACCACCACCACGAATCTCTAAATCATGATGGGCTAAAACACTACCACTCCCTAAAAAGGAGTTTGATTCTAAAGCGAGCAAGCGTTTTTTCGCTTCATCTGTTAACACTTCTTTATTTTTTACTATAAAATAGGCAAAGCCCTCAACACTTCCACGGCCAACACGACCTCGAAGTTGATGTAAATCGGCGATTCCAAATCTATCTGCACCATCTATTAAAATAGTATTTACCTTAGGCATATGAATACCCGACTCAATAATACTTGTCGCTATCATTAAGTCATACTCACCTGCCTCAAACTTCAGGAGCTCTTTTTCAGTCTCTACCGCTGATATCTTAGAGTGAAGCATAACAACTCGAAGTTCAGGTAGAAGTGCTTTTAGCTCTCCGAGTTTTATAGGCATATGGTCAATACTATTATGTACATAAAAGACCTGCCCACCACGACGGAGTTCTCTAAGAATAACCTCTTTTATCAGTTTCTCTTCATACTCTTTTACAAAGGTTCTTACCCCTTGGCGTTCACTTGGAGGTGTTAAGAGTTGACTCATAGTTTTTATGGAACTGAGTGCTTGATTTAAAGAGCGAGGAATTGGTGTTGCAGACATACTCAGAAGATGTACATTATGATATAACTCTTTTATCTTCTCTTTCTGCTTTACTCCAAACTTATGCTCTTCATCAATAATAACTACACCCAGTTTTTTAAACTCTAAACCAAACAGTGCATGTGTCCCAACAACACAATCTATCTCACCACTAGCAAGCCCTTTTATAATGGCGTTTTTATCTTTAGTAGTTACAAATCTATCAAGCTTAGCATAGCGAACTTTAAGCTCACTAAAACGCTCATCTAAAGAGCGCCAGTGCTGTGCTGAGAGTAGTGTGGTTGGCACAATAAACGCTGACTGATAACCTGACTTAAATGCAGCAAAAATTGTATTTAAAGCGATCTCTGTCTTACCAAAACCGACATCCCCACTCAGCAGTCTATCCATAATATTTCCAGTAGACATCTGGTTGAGTATATCTTGGACTGCCTTTGTTTGGTCATCTGTATACTCAAAACCGCTCAGTGCTTGAAACTCTTTTAAATCCTGTTTGGCTAAATTAATCTTAGGTGCTTTTATAAGTGCTCGAGCGGCGGCTGTATTTACAATCTGCCCTGCTATCTCTAAAAGACGTTTACGAACTTTTGCTTTTAGTTTTCCAAAGTTCCCTTTTCCGAGTCTATCGAGAACAGGGGTAGAACCTCCACCTGCAATATATCGGTCGATATAATCAAGGTTCTCAACAGGGAGTAAAATTTTGTCATCACCCACATACTTAATAACAATAAAATCTTTCACACCTCCGAGTATTTCTGTCTGCTGTATAGCATCAAAGATTCCTACACCATAATCTTCATGTACAACATAGTCACCTTTTTTAAGGTCATCTAAGAGAATAGCACTTTTTCTACGACGGCGTTTTTTATCAGGCTTGTTAAGACTGATAACCATCTCATCAGGTGTTAAAATATTTAAAATATACCCTGCTGTAAGATGTGTAATGTTAGCTGTATCATAGATACCGGCTTGCTTAATAGTAGCTGCATTTGCCGCAATAATAGTTATCTTTTTATCTCGATGAACATTTAAAAGGTGCTCTGCATTTGCGACAACTAACTCTTTAACCTCATCATTTTGAGGAAGAATTTCTAACTCAAAAGCATCACGAGAGAGAACCGGGTTATTTATACCGTAAGCATCTTTCAAAATAGACTCTAAATTTCGAGAGAGTTGTACATTTTTTCCTACTAAGAAGTTCTCTGCCATCTCCTCAAGATGCCAAAATCCTAAAGAAGAGACATCTTTTACTAAAGCATCAAATCTACTCTCTTCTACTCTCTTATTTAGGAGGTCAAATGCCTCTCCATCAAGCGCATAAAAAGCACTTCTGATTATCACAGCATCTAACTCTTCGCCTAGAGTTCTTTGCGACTCAAGTTCAAACTCTTTAATCTGCTCTATTTCTGTGTCAAAAAAGGAGATTCTATAGGGGTGTTTTGTAGCGGGAATAAAGATATCTAAAATATCTCCACGATGACTAATCTCTCCCTCAACTTGAACCATATCTACAAAACTGTACCCCCAACAGAGCATCTGCTCTTTAAACTCTTTTAAGTTCAGTTCTGTACCAAACTCTAAGGTTCTTGAGTCTAATAGCTCTGCTTTGGGAAGAGGGAAAAGTAGTGTTTTTAGGGGAGAGATTATAAGTGGTTTCTTCTTCGCCTTATGATAGGTGTGTAGAGAGAAGAAGAGCTCATGTAACTCCTCCTTATACGAACGAAGATCATCTCCAAAAGTAGCACGAAAATCTGGGAAAAGGATAGTATCACGTTTAAAAAACTGACATACTGCATCTAACGACTCAGCCTCTTTTAAATCTTCACAGATCAGAAGTTCTAAAGAGTCCTTTGGTGTAGTTTTAAAATAATTATAGAGTGCTGTTTGTGACATTTTCTTCTTTTTTAGTAGTAGTTGAAGGTCCTGAATTTTTTACAACCGAACTCCCTTCAAATATCCCTTTTGCTTCAATAACTAACTCGTTAGAAGCAATCTCTCCATTCACACGACCTTTAGCTTTTATGGCGACACGAGATGCATTGATGCTCCCTTCCATATAGCCTTGTACAACTAAACGTTCAGTAATTACTTTCCCTTTTACATGACCATTTTTACCGATATTTACTTCCTTAGAAGATTTGATAGTTCCCTCTAGTTCACCATCAATATAAAGATTACAATTTAACTCTATTTCACCTTTGATTTTTGCGCCAGCGGTAATGATTGTTGTGTTTGAGTTGGCTTTACTAGCATCAGATGTGCTGTTGCCATTATTAAAGATTGCCATGGTACTTTTTTCTCCTTTTTAAATATCTCGTCATAATTTTGTTGTGTCCACTTTATAAACCAGTAAGGATTTAAGTTTCTATGAATAAACCGAATCTCATAATGAAGATGTGGCCCATTACTCATACCAGAGTTTCCAGTATAGGCTATGAGTTGCCCTTTTTTTACAAATTGACCGGATTTTACCACAGTTTTCTTTAAATGCCCGTAGTATGTTTTAAAGCCATAGGAGTGTTCAAGAATGACTAACCTTCCATAACCACTTTTTTTATGCATACCCGACCACTCAACAATCCCATCTGCGGGAGCATACACTGGTGTTTTCATCTTTGCTCTCATATCTGTACCACGATGAAATTCACGTTTATGGAGTGTTGGATGCATACGATAACCATATTTACTCGTAATTCCATGATACTCTATAGGAGATCCATTTGGAATGAGCTGCATAAGAACAGCACGGTGTTGTGAGCCTATCTTCGTAGCGATAACTCTCTCTGCGATTGAGCTCTCTGCCATAGGTTTTAAACCGATAAGCGTTTCAATCTCTGCAAGTGAATCTGAGAGTTCACCCAACTCTTTTTTCTTCAGATCTAGGGAGTCATTTACAGACTGCATACTCTCTTTTAAATCTGAGTTTTTACGTTCCACCTCTTGATAGGCAAGTTCAATACCATGGCGTTTTACTTCAACCTTCTCTACACTCTCTTGAAGATAGTATATTGTCCCAACAGCAATTACTACTAGGGTTAAAATAAACCCAAGAGCATAAAAAAGAGCTTTCTTTACTAAACGGTGTACACTAAACTGTTTGACTCCATTATCATCATGAATGGTTACTGTAAAATGATTATTCATTCCACCCCTTTAAAAATGCTTCTACAACGATAAATGAACCAAATACAAGATAATTTTGTGAAGCTAAAACCCCTTCAAATATCCCATGTTTTAAAGAGAGTTCATCTAAAGTTTTTTGCATAGTATCCCTTAACTCTATTCGAGTATCATTAACTTCAATAAGAAGGACTTCCTTAATTATTGGTTTTAGTATTGTTAAAATTTCTCTGTAGTTTTTATCTTTGTAGCTATTATACACAAGTGTAAATTTTTGATTCTTTAAACTCTCGTAAATCGACTTTGCTGCAAGTGTATTATGCCCAACATCTATAATAATATTATCACTTATTTTACTCAATCTACCATAAAGTCTACTGCTATCAAAATTTTCACTACTGTAAGGAATATCTAAAAAATTTAATGCAGCTATTGCTAAAGATAAATTATCTTCCAGATATTTGGGAAGATTATTAAATCTTGCTATTTTTTTAATTTTTTCACTATCAACTGCACTAATAAAAGAGTCCAAAGTAGTAATCTCTATTTTTTTTTCTACTGCTATATCTTGTGCTACATCTAAGCTCTCTTTATGAGGCTGTTTTGCTAAAATACCGTAAGAGACTATAGCGTTTAGTTTTGTTCTTGCAATCTTCTCTATACTATTTCCTAAAAAAGCCTCATGGTCAATATCTATAGGAGTTACAAGGGTTAAGATATTTGGAAAAACTGCTGTTGCATCATACTCTCCCCCAAGACCTGCTTCAAGAACAACATAATCCATATCTTCATAAACAAATACTGCTAGAAGTGTTGTATACTCAAAATAACTCAGCATATCACTATCTTCTTTTGAGAGGAGTGTTAAAAGTTTGAGATGTGCTTTGTTTAAATCTATAGAGGATATATTTGATCCATTGAGCCAGATCCTTTCGTTAAACTCTCTTATATGGGGAGAGGTGTAGTGTCCTGTCTTATAACCTAAAGAGTAGAGTGCAGATGCAAGAAATCTACCTGTAGTACCCTTTCCATTTGTACCAATGAGGTGAATAATTTTAGGGAGTTTTAGTTTTGCTTTAATGCTCTCATAAACCCTAGGCATACGAGTGTAATCAATGACATCATAATAGAGTGGCTTAGTATTTAAAAAAGCTTCTAACACTGTTATTTTTTAGACTCCACTCTATCTCGACCATTTGTTTTAGCAACATATAAGAGTTCATCTGCTTCACTTATTGTACTACTCATCGAGACATGTTTTTTTCTCTCTGCTACACCAGAACTCACTGTTACATTAATTCTCTCACCCTTAAACATAAAACGTGCTTTTTTTACATGCTTACGGACTTTTTCAGCAAACACGACACCACCTTCACTATCTGTTTCACTTAAAATTGCTAAAAACTCTTCACCACCATAACGCCCTACAACATCTACACTACGGCAATCTTTTTTAAGTATTTTTGCAAAAGAGGAGAGCACTCCATCCCCTGCAGTATGCCCATAAGTGTCATTTACATTTTTAAACTTATCTAAGTCAAACATTACAACAGAGTAGTTGTGCCCATATCTTTCATATTCAGCATCTTTAATAGCTAAAAAATCGTCTAAGGCACGACGGTTATAGAGTTTTGTTAAAAAATCCTCTTTAGATTCCTGCTTAGCACTATCTAACTCTTTTTCTAACATATGAATTTTTTTAGAGAGCACAGAGACTTCTGTGCTATGGTTTTGTAGGTCTTGACTTAAAATCTCTGTATTTTCTTCCAATGCTATAGCTATTGTATAGAGTTTTTTATGTGCTACTTTAAAGTTTGTTGTAGACTCTTCAGTATAAGATTCTAACTCTTTTTTAATTTTTTTAATCTCATCATTTGAGGAGTCTGACTTCTCTATCATATCAATAAGACGTAGACTTAGTTTATCTAAAACACCATCGATAGAACCTATCATCTCTTGAACACTCTCTTTATCAAGGGAGATACGCAAAGATATCGCTTGTTTTATCTCTTTCTCAATAGAGTCACTCTCTAAAAGTAGAGGGTTTATACGGATTTTCTCACTCAGTTCAGCGATTGTTTCATTCACACTTGAAGCTATTGAGGGGACAAATGATGAGACTAAAAGCTTTGAAATTTTTTCCAGATCTGATTCACTTGTAACGAGTGCAGGTTCTGTAATATTTAAAGCTTCTATACTCTTTTTTAAGTTTCCCCTATCTAAAGGTCCAAACTCCTTTAATTTTTCTAAAAAAGTATCATCATAAAGTGTTAAAAAATTCACCCAACGCTGTCTAAAATCATCTAACTGCTCTGGGCGAGCTCCATATTCAAGCATTTCGATGGTACTTTTGGCAAGTTCACTCGCCTCTTTATTATGAAGTTCCATCACCACTTGAAGTATTCTTTTTGTTAAGTGTGTTTGAGAGTCTATGATATCTGTTGCTTGTGAAGAGTTTGTACGATTAAGTTTTGCAATTAAAAAACGGGTGAGTTCATTCATACTCGAAATACGATAGTTTTTAAGATCTTTTTGAAACTCTTTATTAAGTGTTTTTGTAAATTTTGTAACATGCGTACAATCTTCAACACTCATATTTGCTCGTTTGACCTCTTTGCAAAAGACTTCAGCATAAGCATCTGGAGTAAGAAGTTTCCCCTCATTTTTCAATCTTTTTATAGAACTATTTATTATCGCTTGTATTGTCATTTTTTACCCTTTTTAGATTTTTGAACCTTCTGCTGAAACTCTTGCAACAAATGCAGCAATAGCCTTTAGTGCACTAAACTTAATGGCATCAAAACGCTCTTGATCTGTTAAAACTGCATTTGGAGTGACAGAAAAATCATAAGTTCCTCTTGTAGTATATCTTTTTTTTAGATTTTTTGACTCTCTTAAAATACTCAAAGTTATTGTAGCACGATAGGTTACGATATAACCATTTGTATCATATTGTAGTGCTGTATAGGTAGGTTCTGAAACATTCAAGCTTAAATGAGTGTCAGCATAACGTTTATCAACTAAAGAGGCATGAAATATAGAGATAATTGCAGTATCTACTGAGTCCTTTATAAGAACACTATTTTCAGGATCTGTTGCAGAGATCACAATACTTGTACTTAGTTTATTTCCTAAAACTTCACGTGCGTACTTTGAGCTTGGCTTATAGCCACAACTACTCAAGTTTATAACCATTATAGAGAGTATTAAACTTAAAAGTAGTTGTGAAAAGAGTCTCATTTTAACCCTTTATAACCAAGTTAACAAGCTTTTTAGGAACTACAATCTCTTTTACAAGTTCTTTCCCCTCTAACCACTTTGCTACCTCTGCTTTTGCAGCTACTAAAATTTCATCTTTACTTGCATTTGCATCTACTTCAACTTCACCACGGCGTTTACCATTTACCGAAACACCAAGAGTAATGCTATCTTCTACAAAAACTTCACTCACTGTAGTTTGTGGACTTAAGTTCTTAAGATTAAAGTACTTATCAGAAATCTCCCAAGCAGTATGTGGGATAACAGGCTCCATTATAGAAGCGAGTATCCAATACCCCTCACTCCATACATCTGTATTTGACTGAGAATTTAGTGCATTCATAGCCTCCATAACCCCTGCAATCATTGTGTTAAATGTATAACGCTCAGCGAATACATCATTAGCCCGCTCAAGTGCTTCATAGACTTTTTTGCGAGCAAGTTTCTCTTCTTTAGAAAGAGTAGAATGCTCAATGACTGGTTTACTCTCTGTTGCAACTACATTTGAAGAACGATCAAAGAAACGTTTTATAAACTTATATGCACCTTCAACTGCACTATCATTCCACTCTAACTCTTGTGTTGGAGGAGCAGCAAAGAGGATAAAAAGTCTTGCTGTATCTGCACCATATTTAGCGATTATGGCATCAGGATCTACAGTATTCCCTTTAGACTTAGACATTTTTGCTCCATCTTTAAGAACCATACCTTGAGTCAGAAGTTTATCAAAAGGCTCATCAAAATCTAGATACCCTAAATCACGAAATACTTTTGTAAAAAATCTTGCATAAAGAAGGTGAAGAATTGCATGCTCAATCCCACCAACATAGTGATCAACACCCATCCAGTACTTAATCTCTTCAGGTGTAAAAGCGGCTTTTTCTAAAGTCTCAGGAGAGGCACAAAAGCGTAGGAAGTACCATGAGGACTGAACAAAAGTATCCATAGTGTCAGTTTCTCTAACAGCATCTTTTCCACACTCTGGACATTTACAGTTTTTCCAAGTTGGATGGTTTTCTAGTGGACTTCCCTCTCCGTTTATCTCTACATCATCAGGAAGAGCGATAGGGAGATTCTCTTTCTTCTCCATAACTAAACCACAATCTTTACAGTGAATAAAAGGGATAGGAGCACCCCAATAACGCTGACGCGATACACCCCAATCTTTAAGTTTATAGTTAGTAGTCTTCGCCCCTATCTTTTTTTCTTCAAACATTTTAATAATGTTGTATTGAGACTTTTTAGAGTTAAGACCATCAAACTCGCCTGAGTTAAAAAGTACACCAGCATCTGTAAATGCTTTCTCACTTACATCTACATCAGTATCTTTTGGTTTTATAACAGCGTTTATAGGGAGATCATACTTTTTAGCAAAGTCATAATCTCTATCATCATGAGCAGGTACAGCCATAACTGCACCAGAACCGTAGTCCATAAGTACGAAGTTGGCTATCCATACAGGAACAGTTTTTCCTGTTAATGGGTGGATAACATTCAGACCAAGAGCAAGACCCTCTTTTACTTTTTGTCTATCGATAGAAGAAGTGTTTTTCATCTTAGTGATTTTAGCGATTGTATCTTCATCTAAAAGTTTATTATCAATCATATATGTAACAATTGCATGTTCAGGAGCAAGAGCTGTATAGCTTACACCATAAATAGTATCTGGACGAGTTGTAAAGACATCAAAACTTTCAAACTCTGCGTTTAATTTAGATTTTGAGTCATCATCAAAAAGAAGATCAAATGCTAAACCATTTGATTTTCCTATCCAGTTCTCTTGCATAGTAAGAACTTGTTTTGGCCAACCATCTTCTATTTTAGAGAGATCTGCTAAAAGCTCATCTGAGTAATCTGTAATCTTAAAATAGTACTGATTCATGTCTTTTTTAACTATAGGAGTATCACATCTCCAACAACAGCCGTCTACTACTTGTTCGTTTGCAAGTACAGTTTGATCATGTGGACACCAGTTAAGCATTCCTTTCTCACGGTAAAGGAGACCCTTATTATACATGTCTATCATAAAAGCTTGTTCAAACTTAGTATAAAGCTCATCCGATGTAGCCATCTCACGTTTACGGCTAAAAGAGAAACCTAAAGAGTAGAACTCATTTTTCATATAGTCGATGTTATCGTAAGTCCAGCCCTTAGGATGACTTCCATTTTTAATAGCTGCATTCTCTGCAGGCATACCAAATGAGTCAAAACCGATAGGGTGTAGAACATTCTTCCCCTGTTGTCTATGGTAACGAGCAAGTGCATCTGAAATAGAGTAATTTCTTACATGACCCATATGTAAACGTCCACTAGGGAATGGGAACATACTTAAGATGTATTTTTTATCTAATGTAAAATCTTCACTTGGTTCAAAACTCTCATTTTCTTTCCAATACTCTTGCCATTTTTTCTCAATATCTGATGAAATGTATTCCAATGTAACTATCCTGATAAATATTTTTATATAAAAGAGTCATAGAAGCGAACTTCTATCAATCTTTCACAGTAAAATTCTGACACCTTTTAAGGTGTCAAGCTTTAGTCGTCTCAGCGGCACAAGCGAAGTAAAAGGGATGTATTCCTTTTACGGACTAATAGTATTCTAATACTCTTCTTTCTGTTTTGAACTCTCTATGTAAACAAGTCCCATAGAAAAAACATTCGCAATTAAGGCACCGATAGACAGAGCTATAGCCCAAGTATCATCACCTATTATTACCAAAAAGATAAAGGCAGGGATAAGATGTAGATCAGCGACTAAAGATGATGCAAGCAGCTCAGCAGAGAGTAAGTTTCTTACACCTATCTTTAAAATCGTACTTATTAAGTTTACACTCGCCGCAATAAAAAGAGAAATTGCTGTATTTTCATATAAAAAACCTGCTATCGATGTTAAACTCATTAAAGAGAAAAACACATATATTACTTTACCCCAATCCATTCTATATCCTTTTTATTAGTTAAACAACACCCTGATCAAACTGATCACGCATTTTTTGCTTTTCAGCTGCACGCTTTGCTTTTTCAGCAAGTTTATTATGATAATTTTTTACATCAAATCCAAACCAGAGTAAAATCGGACTTGCAACAAACACTGAAGAGTATGTCCCAACAACAACACCCACAAGAAGTGTAAATGCAAAAGCATGAATAATCTCACCACCAAACATAAAAAGTGTAAATACAACAAAAAATGTAGTTAAAGATGTAAGTGTCGTACGAGCTAATGTTCTTGTGACTGACTCATTAATAGTAGACTCTAAATCCTGCATACGATTTCCAGTCACACCCTCACGGATTCTATCAAAAACAATAATTGTATCATTTAAAGAGTATCCGAGGATAGTTAAAAGTGCCGCTAAAACATCAAGATTTACATCTATCTGAAAAAGTGCAACCATCCCTAATGCGATACTAATATCGTGAACTAGTGCAACAATAGAGGCTACTGCAAAACGCCATTCAAAACGAAATGCTACATATACGAGAATTCCAAGAACTGCTAAAAGAAGGGACATAACTCCTTTCTCTTTTAATTCTGCTCCAACAGTAGGTCCAACTATATCTACACGACGAATCTCAAAATTTCCACTCCCTTTGAGTGCTACTCTTGTCTCATCACCGATGTCAGTTGTTACATTTCCTGTTGTTGTCTTCATACGAATTACAACTTCATCAGGAGTTCCAAACTCACTAATTGTTGCTCCAGAGAAGAGAGAATTCCCTTTAAGTGCATCACGCATCTTATCTATAGGGGCTGCTGTGTCATACTTAACCTGAACAACTGTTCCCCCTGCAAAATCTACACCGTAGTTCAGACCTTTTGTTGCAAGGAGTGCATAAGAGGCTAAAACTAATACTATAGACATAATCATAGCAACTCTCGACTTACCCATAAAATTAAAGGTTCTTGTATATCTAAAAAATTCCATCTACTTACCCCTTAATCCCAAACCAAAGTTTGTTGTTTTTACTTTTAGTAATACGCGTCTCTAGCATCTGGTAGATACCATGTGTTCCAAGAATTGCCGTAAGCATAGAAGCTAAGATACCGATACTCATAGTAATAGCAAAACCTTTAATAGCCCCTGTTCCATAAGCATAGAGAACAACAGAAGCGATAAGTGTTGTGATGTTTGCATCAAGTATCGCTCGCATAGCGTTTGAGTAACCCTCTTCTATAGCTTTATGCATACTTTTACCTTCGTAGATGAGTTCACGAATACGCTCACTAATAATAACATTTGCATCAACCGCCATACCAACAGTCAAAACAATTCCTGCCATACCTGGAAGTGTCAAGGTCGCTCCAAAAAGAGACATAACTGCTAAAAGAATAAAAAGATTTGCTATAAGTGCAATATTTGCTATAACACCTGCTAAACGATAGTAAACAAGCATAAAGATAATAACTAAAACAAAACCACCAATTAAAGCAACTAATGAAGCTTTAATACTATCTGCTCCTAAACTAGGTCCAACTGAACGTTTCTCCATAAGATAGATCGGAGCAAGTAGTGCACCTGAACGAAGAGCAATCGCTAAATCTTTTGCTTCCATAACAGTATAGTTTCCAGAGATCTGGCCTGAACCACCACCGATGCGCTCGTTAATATTTGGAGCAGAGTAAACTTTTCCATCTAAAACGACAGCTAAGCGTTTTCCAACACTACGACCAGTAAAGTCACCAAAAATCTCAGCACCCTCCGCATTTAACTTAAAGTTAATAAGCGGACGATTATTTTGATCAAAACCCATACTTGCATCTGTAAGCATCCCGCCATCTAAAATAGGAATCTCACGAACAAGATACTTTATGGAAGGATTTTTAACATCATTTAAGATTATATCCCCATAAGCAGCAGCATCTGCATCACTCATATTATAAACACGAGCATTTCTATCTTCATCAACAGCCATAAGCTCAAGCTTTGCCGCACGACTTATCAGCTCACGGGCACGCTGCTCTTCCTCTTGTGTTTTAATCCCAGCGAGTTGTACAAGAATCTTCTCTTCACCCTGCTTAGCAACAACAGGTTCAGAAAGACCAAACTGATCTAAACGATTACGAATCGTCTCTATAGCCTGAGAAATTGCCTCTTTTTTTGTTTTAACAATCTCTTTTTCAGTTAAAGTAAGAGAGATAATCGTACCAACTTTAGATATAACACTTCCCTCAACTTCTTTGAGGTACTCATCAAACTTACTCAACTCATCGCTATCTAATACTTCAAACTTCACACCTGTTTCATCAAATGAGAGTCCATCAATTAAAATATCATTTCGTTCTGCAAAATGCTTTATACTCGCAGCAATGGATTTAATACGAGACTTCGTAGCCTCTTCAGTTTTTACACCAAGAAGCATATGAAGACCACCTTGAAGGTCTAGACCTAAAGTAACCTTTTTACCGCCCTCAGTCTGAAGCAGAGAGGGCATAGAAAAAGCTACACCAAAGATAATCGCAAGTGCGAAGATAACTATGCGATAATTAAGCTTCACTCTCAAACTTCTTCGCAATAGCATCTTTAGTTATTTTAGTGATAGTATCATCGTTCATTTTCACACTTAAAAACTCCTCTTCAACCTTATGAATCACTACGATAAATCCACCTGTAGTAACAACTTTGTCACCTTTTTTAAGAGCCTCTAGCATCTCTTTTTTAGCCTGAGCTTCCTTTTGTTGTGGACGAATAATCACAAAATACATAATCGCGATTAAAAATATAAATGGTAACAGTTGAGAGATAATTTCCATATCTTAACTTCCTTTGTTTAAATAAAATTGCTGCGATTATACAAAATTTATACTAATAGTCTTCTAAATTGAGTACAATTTCATTATGAATAATATTTTAAAGACTTTACTACTCGGACTTCTCAGCGCTATACTCTTTTCTGCTTTTATCTATTTTGAAGCTTTTGGTCTAACATCTAAGTTTGTTAATACACTCTTTGGCTTATCAGCCCTTGCTCTTCTGCTCTATATTCCCAAACACTCTATTTTAGTTGCAGGTTTCACTATAGGTTTACTCTGGTTTTATTGGATTGGCTATAGTTTTGAGTATCAAGATGTTGGCTATATGACACCTGTTGTGACTATCGGATTTGGCTTTATTTATCTACTCTTTTTTCTTCCTCTCTATTTTACAGACAAAGCATATATCCGAGCCCTTCTTCTTTTTGGTCTTAGTTTTTTTGCACCCTTTAACTGGAACTGGTTACAGATAGAACTCATTTTTATAGAGAGTTACATCGGTGTTTACAAGTATCAACTTATCACAACACTTTTAGCACTCTCTCTCCCTTCACTTATTAAAAACAAGCATTATAAATATCTTCCACTTACACTACTTCTTTTCTCTATCAACTATGGATACCCAGAGCAAAAGAGTGCTCCCTTAAAGATAAAACTAGTCCAAACAGATATACAACAGGGAAATAAATGGAGCAGAGAAGCTCTCCCCCCTACAGTGAAGATGATTTTTAAAGAGATAAAGATAGCAGAGCAAAAAGGCTATGACTTAGTAGTCCTACCCGAATCTGTATTTCCTCTCTATATGAACTATCATCCAGAGGTCATCACTGCACTCAAAAGAGAGTCTCAAAATATCGCTATTTTAGTCGGTGCTCTTTTAAGAGAGGATAATCATAGTTACAATGTAAGCTACCTTTTCCAAGATGGTGATTTCAAAATTGCAAAAAAACTTGTTCTAGTTCCTTTTGGAGAGTATATCCCACTTCCAAAGTTTGCTCAAAAATTCATTAACGACACTTTCTTTAAAGGTGCAAGTGATTTTGTTACAGCTGAGAGACCCACTGACTTTATGATAAAAGGTCTAAAATTTAGAAATGCTATCTGTTATGAAGCTACTTGTAGTGAAATTTATGAAGGGGATGTAGCATTTATACTTGCAATAAGCAATAATGCATGGTTCGCACCATCTATAGAACCAACACTTCAAAACTTACTTTTAAAGTACTATGCTCGTAAAAATGGTGTTACAATTTACCATGCGGCGAACTATAAGGGAAGTGGTGTTATTAAGTAGTAACTTCCTCTTCCTCTTTTTTTATAAACTCCAAAAAGAATACTAAGAAAATTCCCAATATTATACTTGTAATAAATGCAACCACTAAAATAAGACCACGTTTAGGTTTTGCTTTATCTTTAATGTATGCCACAGCAGGTTTAGTTAAAACATCACACTGATAATATACTTTTGATTTCATCATAACTTTCTCTTGAACTATTTGAGAAATCATTGCGGAGAGACTTTGACGTAGCTCAAAACCATCTGCTCTTTGCATCTCTCTACTAAAGTAGTTAAGTTTATTATCTATAATTCGTAAGTTATTAGAGACTAAGTATTTACTGGCATCTTTTAAGAACATATTAATCATTTTTGGTGCAAATTCTCTATCTTCATCAGTAAAAGAGACATTTATTAAAGCTGTTTTTTTATCACTGCTAATAGATAGCTTCTTCTTTAGACTTTTAATAACATCAAAAACTCTTTTATCAAAATCATAATCCTCATCTATCTCTACTGGAGAGTGAAAAAGATCATAGATTCCTCTAAAACCTAAAGCAAATACATAGTTCTCATCAACTGTTGGACTATCATAATGCTCTACTATTTTGTTTGCTATAACAAACTTTTTCATAAAGTCATAATCATTTAAAAGAGTAGTGAATGCTACATCAGGAGTCATTGAACCACCCCCACCTATACTTACTCCAGCCATTGCAGCCAGACCACCAAGCCCACCAAGTGAGTTTCCTGAAGCTTCTGCCACAGGAATAAGTATAGTTTCTGACTTATAAGAGTTTGGCATTTTAAGAACATAAAAAAAAGTTATAGTGACAATAATAGTGGTTACTATAGCTATAATTTTTTTACCCTTTAAGATAGTCTGCCAAAGCTCTCGTAAATCTATCTCATCCTCTTCTATGTAATTATTATCTTGTATACTATTGCTCATTAAATAATTCCTAATGTTTGTAATGTTGCTGCTGTTATAGCAAAACTTGAGACGATTTTAGAGATACTTTCCCAGAGTTCTAACTGGTTATACTCTTGAATGTAAAGAGGAACAACAACTGTATCCCCTTTTTCGACATCAGCATAACTTCTAAAAATCCACCAGCCACTACTTATTGGTTCACTTGTTCCATCTGCATGAATCACATAAACTCTATCTTCATCTGCACCCTTAGAGAAACCACTCGCAAAATTAATATAATCTTCAGCATCTAAATTCTCATCATACACAAAAGATGTAGGGTTAAAAACTTCACCAAATACAGTAACAGTATCAATCTGAGATGGTATAACTATCATATCCTTATCTTTAAGTGTTAGGTTGTACTGACTTTTTGCTAATGTATCTAAGTCTCTTGTTAATCTAATACTGATTCTTCCTACAGGTTGATACTTCTGAGACTCATTTATAACTTCATTTAGTGTATCGGTAGGGCTTCCTGTAGATGCAGCTTTAGCATTTGCTGGCATTGCATTAAAGAGTGCAAGTTGGCGTTTAAGTCTTGCTAATGTTTTATTGTACTGACTTATCTGGTTTTTTCTTACACTCTCTCGAGTAAAGACACTCCCCTCAATAAATGCTTCATCAGTAAATCCACCGGCACGCTTAATAACACTATCAAGTCTTTCCCCAGTCTCAACTGTATATTTTCCAGGAAATTTCACTTGACCACGAATCTCTACAACTTTCTTCTCACCCCATTTAGGAATCTTAAATATTCTCACTTCATCGTAAGCTTCTAGTGTTATATCACTTAAATCTTTATGCTCTGTATCTATCTTTATGATATTTCTTTTTCTTGTTTGATTCTCATCAATCGAGTATCTTACAATCTCAATGTTACGGTTGTAAGCTCGTTTAGTAAGTCCACCCGCAACAATGATAAGATCTTCAACGGTTATACCAGCACCATATTTTACAGTGAGAGGATTATGAACTTCACCTGCGATACTTACAGTCTCATAATCTTGTGTGCCCCATCCTAAAATTTTTGAGATCTTCACTTCATCATATGGTTCAAGTTTTATAGTATCTAACGATGTTTGAGTAAGATCATAACTGAGTACTTTCTGCTGTCTTACCTGCTCTTTATCTACATAGTAACGTAAAATACTAAGTGATCTCGTATATGCTGTTTTATTAAAACCACCGGCAATATCTAGTAAGTCTGAAACACTCATACCCTTTTCATAGTATACACTTGTAGGCTTTACAACTTCACCTTTAATTGTTACTGGTTCTAAAATATGTGTCGAGTAGTAGTCATAAACCTCGATCTCATCATAAGCATTTAAAACTGTATCACCCTCTTTTTTAAGTGAGTAAAAAGTTGTTTTTGGCATAAAGTCTTCTGTCATATATGTCGTTAAACGGATTTTATCATCTAAAACTCCATCTATTCCTGATGCATTTACAGCATCCTCTATAGTCATCCCTGGGATAAATTGAAGTTTTCCTGCTCTTATAAGGGTAGAACCTTTTGCAGTCACATAAGCATTTGAGTAGATATCATTTCTACTAAAGATATATAACTGATCTCCTGGAGCTAACGATACTCTCTCTTTACCACTTATAATATCTGTTAAATTAAAGGATTTAGTCTCATAACGGAGATCACTATTATAGTGTTTTATAACACCATACTCAAAACAGGTATTAGGTAGGAAAAACTTCTTCATTCCGTTTTTTAAAGCTTGCTTAAAAAATTCATTGAGGCTTTTTTTGCTGTTTAGATTATATGTTCCTGGTCTTATTATATTTCCATAGACATTTATACTATTTTTTGCACTAAAATCAAGAGGATAGATATAGACTTTATCTCCATCTTTCATCTTAAAGTTTTTACTATTTTTATAGGCGATTTTATATGTTACCAGTTTTGCATTGTTATCAAATCTACTAATTTTTATCTCTGCTTTTGAAGCATCTGGTTTCATCCCACCAGCATACTCTATAAGAGTACGAAGTGTTTCATTCCTTTTTAACTCAAAGAGTGCAGCATTATTTACATAGCCATCTATACTTACTAGTTTATCCGCTTTTTTAATAATAACAATATCACCATGCTTTAAAAGAAGTGTTCCAAAAGAGTTCCCCTTAAAAAGTAGATCATAAAAGTCTAATGTTGCTATAACTTTAGAGTTACGCTTAACAACTATCTTACGAACAGAAGCACTTTTTCTGACACCTTTTGCTACTATCAATAGATCTTTTACAGTAGAAAAAGAGGAGAGATTATAAAGTCCCGGAAATTTAACATCCCCTATAAGTGTCGCTTGAATTGTGCTATATTTATCAATGCTAATAGTAAATTCACTCATTTTATAGTGACTTTTTAGCTGACGAGTTAAAAATTTCTTTGCGTCAATATATTTCATTCCACCAATTTTAAGAGGGCCAATAAATGCTAAATCTATTGTGCCATCATTCTTAATTTGTATAGAATACTTTTTATCTCTATCTCCATATACATGGATACTAACTCTATCACCTACTGACATTATGTAGTTGTTTGGAGTTGGGAGAGAAGAGGAGTCGAGTTTATTTTTATTTGCATAAAAAGACATCGAGTATCTACTGAGTTTACTAAATTTAACAGCCTGCTGTTTTGCATTTAGCTCTTTTCTAACTTCTCTGTTTGATCTATAAGCAAAAGGGTTTACTCTCTTTACTAAGATATTACTCTTTTGACTAAGCTTATTATCAGCCTCTTGGCTATCTGTATCCGCCTCTTCAACTGTAGTGTCAATATCATTTTCAACAGCTGTTTCACTCACTGAAGTATCAGAGGTAGAGGAGCTCCCCTCTGCTAGTTTTTGAGTAACCTCAGTTGCAGTCACCCCATGTTCAGCCATCATAGCCTTTGCCTGAGGTGTGTTTAAAAGTCCTGGGTTTTGAGAAACGGCTTGTTGCACTTGAGCCAGTGAAGGCTCTGCAAATGCGACACCAACACTAAGAGTAAATAACAATAAAATACGAGAAAGCATACTATTCCTTAATAAAATTTTCTTATTGTATACAAACTGTTATTAGAGTATTGTTAAACTTTGCTATAATACATTATATAAATCAGAAATATTAGGTTAATTTTCAATGCTAAACTTAAAAAACCCAAATCTCTATAACAACCGTGAACTCTCGTGGCTACAGTTCAACACCCGTGTTTTAAAACAAGCGCAAGATGAGTCTCTTCCTCTTTTAGAACGTCTAAAATTTCTTGCTATATATGGCACAAATTTAGATGAATTTTACATGATTCGTGTCGCAGGTTTAAAGAAACTTTTCTCAGCAGGCATTATTGTGAGCGGTGCTGATAAGCTCACACCACTCCAACAGCTTCGAGAGATTAGAACTTATCTCCATCAAGAGCAACAGGTAGTTGAGCACTGTCGTAGTGAAATTCTTAAAAAACTTGAATTAGAAGGTATCTCTGTTAAAAGCTATGATGAAGCGAGTAATCAAGAGAAAAGTAAACTCAAACAGTTTTTTAATGAGAATATCTATCCTGTTATCATCCCTATCGCCATCGATGCCACGCACCCTTTTCCTCATTTAAACAACTTAAGTTTTGGGCTTATTGTAAAACTCCAAGATAGTGATGATGAATCCATAGAGCGTTTTGGGCTTATCCGTATTCCTCGTGTACTGAGCCGATTTATAGAGCTTGACAATGGTGTTTATGTTCCTATTGAGATGATCGTAGCACAACATGTCGAAGATCTTTTCCCTGGTTTTACACTTCTAAAATATGCTGCTTTTAGGGTAACAAGAAATGCTGACATTGAGATAGAAGAGGAGGAAGCAGATGACTTTATGGAGATCCTTGAAGAGGGGCTAAAACTTCGTCGTAAAGGGGAGATGGTTCGTCTAGAAGTCGGTTCAAATGCCGATGATGAGATTATTAACTTCTTTAACCGCCATACTAATATTTTTAAAGATGATATTTATAAATTTCACACCTTTTTAAATCTCTCGAGTCTATGGCAAATAGTAGGAAACAAAGACTTTGCACACCTTCTTTCTGCACCATTTAAACCAAAGAATCTTCCTCCTTTTGATAGCACAGAGAGTATCTTTACAACATTAGAGAAACAAGATGTTTTAATGTACCACCCTTATGAGAGTTTTGAACCAGTTGTAAAGTTTATTCAAAGTGCTAGTAAAGATCCTGATGTAGTCTCGATTAAAATGACACTCTATCGTTCTGGTACAAACTCTCCAATTGTCCAAGCGCTTATGAGTGCGAGTGAGAGTGGAAAGCAAGTAACTGTTATGGTTGAGTTAAAAGCAAGATTTGATGAAGAAAACAATCTCATCTGGGCCAAAGCACTTGAAAAATCAGGAGCACATGTTATCTATGGTATCAAGGGTTTTAAAGTACATGCAAAAGCAGCTCTTGTAACTCGCCGTAAAAATGGGAAGCTCAAACAGTATGCACATTTAGGCACAGGAAACTATAATCCTGCTACTGCAAAGATCTATACTGATATGTCTTATATGACAAGTAAAGATGAAATAACAAATGACTTAACACGCTTCTTTCACTTTTTAACAGGTTTTAGTAAAAAAGGGAAGCTGAATGAACTCTATATGGCACCCTCACAGATAAAGCCTAAACTCCTCTCTCTTATTCATAATGAAACAAGACAGGGTGAAAAAGGTCATATAATTGCAAAGATAAACTCACTTGTTGATGAAGATATCATTCGCTCACTTTATAAAGCGAGTCAGGCAGGAGTAAGAGTTGAGCTCATTGTTCGTGGTATCTGCTGTTTAAAACCAGGGATTGAGGGAGTAAGTGAAAATATTCGTGTTATCTCCATTTTAGGAAAATATCTTGAGCATCCTCGTACATTTTACTTTAAAAATGATGCAGCACAAGTTTACATATCAAGTGCAGACTGGATGCCTCGAAATTTAGTTCGACGTATAGAGTTACTTACAGCCATTAAAGATGAAGCTGCTCAAACGAAGATTTTACAGATATTACAACTGCAGTGTTGTGATAATACACTCTCCCATCAACTACAGAGTGATGGATCCTATGTAAAAGTAAAGAACGAGAACTATAAGACAATAAACAATCATAAGCATATGGAAGATTATGTCAACCGTATTGCAAAAGCGAGTAAAAAAGAGTCTGCTAGTTTTATAGCAAACCTTATGTCTACTGTCTTTATAGATTGTAAAGAGTAAAGGAAAAAAAGATGATATATAATTTTAAAAACTTCACACCAAAAATGGGTAAAGATACATGGATTGCACCCTCTGCTGATGTTATCGGGGACGTAACTATTGGAGAGGATTGTTCTATCTGGTTTGGAACAGTAGTTCGTGGAGATGTTCACTATATTACTATTGGAGATAGAACGAGTATTCAAGATTTAAGTATGGTGCACATTACTCATCATAAAAAAGCAGATAGAAGTGATGGAAGTCCAACTATTATCGGCAGTGATGTAACTATTGGGCATCGTGTTATGCTACATGGTTGTACTATAGAGGATGCTTGTCTGATAGGGATGAGTGCTACTATCCTTGATAATGCTGTAATAGGAAAAGAGTCTATTGTTGGTGCAAGTTCACTTGTAACAAAAGGAAAAGTTTTTCCACCACGTTCACTTATAATGGGAAGTCCTGCTAAAGTTGTAAGAGAGTTAACAGATGAAGAGGTAGCAGAGCTTTATGCTTCTGCTAAACGCTATGTGAGTTTTAAAAATGAGTATGTTGACTAAATAACACCTAATGTTGAAAGGGCAGCAGCAGTTACAGCAAATGAAGCAAGAACTCTTGAGACACTGTCCCATATCTCAAGAGTATTAATCTCTTTAATATAGACAGGAACAACAATAGTATCTCCCTTTTTTATCTCTGCATTAGCACTAAACCATCCAGCATTTAAAGGTTCACTCATACCATTTGCATGAATTATATAAATACTTCCTTCATCTGCAGCACGAGAGAGTCCACTTGCCATCTCAATGTAATCTTCACTACTTAGTACCTCATTATATACAAATGAAGTTGGATTAAAAACTTCTCCAAAAACAGTTACCGTATCGATTTGATTAGGGATTGTAAGAGTATCCTTATCTTTAAGAACTAAATTAAATGGACTCTCTTTAAAAGAGTCTAAATCCTTATCTAATGTCACACTTACTCGACCTATAGGCTGATACTTCTTCGCTTCTAAAATCACATCATTGAGTGTACTCGTTGCACCTACACTTGTAGCCGCTCTCTTTGCATTTGCAGGCATCGCATTATAAAGTGCAAGTTCTCGCTTTATCTTTGCTAAGGAGTGATTATACTGATCTATCTGCTGCCTTTTAATACTATCTCGTGTAAAAACAGCCCCTTGAATAAAAGCATCCTTTGTATAACCACCAGCACGAGCTATTACACTTGCAAGTTTCTCTCCATTACTTATTGTATACTTACCAGGAAACCTCACTTCACCACTTAATGTAACAACCTGCTTTTCACCCCAGTTTGGAATTTTATAAATAGTTACCTCATCATATGGTTCTAATATATATTTTTTTGGATCTATATCACTTAAATTTAAAACATCAATTTTTTTCTTTCTATTACTCTCTGCATCGATATAGTAACGGACTATCTCTATCTGTTTGAGGTAGGCCATAGTAGTAAAGCCGCCACTTGCATCTAATATTTTTTGAAGAGTCATATCTTTTTCATAAAAAACTGTTGTTGGATTAACTACCTCACCTTTAATACTCACCGGTTCTAAACGATGTGTTTGGTAATAGTCATATATCTCAACTTCATCATAAGGACTTAAAATAATATTTGCATCCTTTTTTAGAGAGTAGAAGGTAGTCTTTGGCATTCTATCTGGAGTATTTATCGTTGTTACTCGAACCATATCATCAACAATACCATCTACACCAGAAGCATGTATAGCATCTCGAATTGTCATCCCTTCAAAATATCTTAATTTTCCAGCATTTATAAAAAGTGATCCACTTGTAGTAATGTAAGAAGAGCTCTGCAGATCATTCTTACTAAATATATATATCTCATCTTGTGGTTCTAAAGAGACCTTCTCTTTTGCATCTAGCACATCTTTAAGATTAAATGAGTGAATCTTATAGTTCAATGCATCTGTATAGCGTTTTATAAGACCATATTCAAAATATGTTTCAGGTAAGAAAAAATGTTTCGAGCCATACTTAAGTTGCTGGTTAAGGAAAGTTGTAAGTGTTCTCTCTTTTGGAAGAGGATAGGCACCAGGTCTGATAATATTTCCATAAAGACTTACACTTGATTGTGCAGTAGAGTCAAGTTGATATATATAGACTCTATCACCATCTCTCATTCGGAATTTCTTTGCCTTTCTATAATTTATGTGAAATGTCTCAAAAACTATATTATCACTATATCTATCTATCTTTATATGGCGTTTTGAAGCATTGGCTTTCATTCCTCCTGCATACTCTATGAGCTTTGCAAGTGTCTCTCCTTTTTTAAGCTCAAACTTAGCAGCATTATTTACATATCCATCTATACTTACTAAGGTATCCGCCTTTTTAACAACTACTATATCACCATGCTTTAAAAGAGTTGTTCCTACACTTTTACCTCTAAATAGTAGATCATAAAAATCGAGTTTAGCGATTGTCTTCCCATTACGTTTTATATCTATATTTCGAACAGATGCTGTATCACGTACACCTTTTGAAACAATAAAGAGATCTTTAGCTGTTGAAAAGGATGAAAGGTTATAAATACCTGGGTATTTAACATCACCGATAAGTGTTACCTGTATACTACTGTATTTACTAATACTTATTTTAAATGAGCTTAGTTTAAAGTGTTGCTTTAACTCTCTTGTAAGATATGTTTTAAGCTCTTTATAACTCATACCTCCTACTCTTACGGGGCCGATATACTGCAGTTCAATCTCACCATCATTATTTACTTCAAGAGATAGTTTCTCATCCCTATCACCATATACATGTATATCAATCCTGTCACCAGTTGAGATAGTATAGTTTTCTGGTGTAGGGAGAGATGCACTATCAATCATATTTTTATTTGCATAAAATCGATCGGAATAGCGTGATAATTTTTTATTTACAAGTATCTGCTGTCTCTCATTAAGTATTTTTCTTATCTCACTACGTGTCTGATACTTAAAAGGATTGACACTTTTTAACATACTTGGTCTACTTTTAGTCTCATTAGCATCTAAAATATCAATTCTATTTTCAACATCCACAGATTCTATACTTTTTGTAGTAAGTTTTTCCTCTTTAGCTAACTTCTTTTGAATATCAACTTTGGATATCCCTTGTTCTTGCATCATCAGCTTAGCTTGGGGAGAGTCAAGAAGGGATGGATCTGCTTTAATTGCAGTTTTTAATTGAGAGATACTGGGTATAGCAAAGAGTGTTGTACCTAAAAGTAACATAGTAAAAAGAGTTCGTAACATAGTGATTAGCCTTATGGGAAATTGAAGCGATTATATTTGAAATTTTATTAAAGAAATGTTAAAATTTACTTGATTATTGCTATTGAAGTTTAAAAGATTGACCTCTCTCACAAAAATAAATTTTTTTATTCTATTTTTGTAAGGAGACAGCCTATATAAGGGGAATAAAACCCCTTCTATTTTATTAAGTTATTAAAAAACTATGTCCGATAATCTGCATTTATCTTCACATACTCATACCCTAAATCACACCCATAAGATGTGAACGATCCTTCAGCTAGACCTAAATCACAAGAGATTGTAAATCTATCTAGCTTCATAACCGCAGAAGCACGCTCTTCCATAGCTGCATCAAAAAGTAAAACACCACTCTTATAAACACAAAGATCATTAAAAGATATACTCAGAGTCTCTTCATCTGCATCTACACCACTTGCACCCACAGTTGAAGCTATACGACCCCAGTTGGGATCTTCACCATAGAGTGCAGTTTTAACAAGAAGAGAGTTAGAGAGTGCTTTGGCAACTACTTCTGCTTCAGCATTACTCTTGGCTCCAGTTACTTTATAAGTCACCATCTTTGTTGCACCCTCTCCATCTGCAACCATCTCTGTTGCTAAAAAGAGCATAATTTTATGAAGGGCATCTCTAAAAGCTTCTCTATTATAACTACCTGATAGAGCATTTGATAGTAACATCACCGTATCATTTGTAGATGTATCCCCATCAACACTTGCTGCATTAAAAGTAGTAAGTGTTACCTCATCGAGTAACTCTTGCATTTCAGACTTACTTACTTTTGCATCTGTAGTAATAAAGCAGAGCATCGTAGCCATAGCTGGATTTATCATTCCTGCACCTTTTGCCATCGCTCCGATGTTAAAGCTAGCGCCATCTTCAAGTTCTACTCTAAATGCTATCTCTTTAGAGAAGCTATCCGTAGTCATAATAGCGTTTGCAGCACTGTTAGGCTCTCTTTTTGTAAGATCAAAGAGTTTTGCGCCCGCGATGAGTCTCTCTTTTGGAACTCTTACTCCAATCACACCAGTAGAGCTCATAACAGGATTTTTAATCTCTTTTGGTAGTGTCGTTAAAATCTCTTCTATATCTGCTATCCCTGCTTTACCAGTCATAGCATTTGCATTTTTAGCATTTATAAGAACAAAGTTTGTTTTAAAATCACCCTTAGCACGAAAATGTCTAATAGGTGCTGCTGTCATTTTATTTGTTGTAAACACAGAAGCTATTTCACAAATACTACTTGAATATATAAACGCCATATCTTTTGCATTTTCAGCTTTTAATCCTGCACTTACACCATCTGCATAAAAACCATCTGCTGCACATACACCACTCTCTAATTTTGTTAATTTATACAAACTTTAACTCCTTAGGTTTAATTCTCTGTTTGAGAAGATCTTTTGTTGCTTCTATCCCTTTTTGGGTTCCAATAACTAAAAGTTTACACTCACTCGTAACAAGAACATCCCCTTTTGGCATACTGATAAACTTTCCATCTTTTTTAGAAATTCCAATTACTGAAACATTTGTCATCTGACGGATATGTGTCTCTTTAAGTTTTTTAAGCACTGCCCAGCTATATTTTGGAACATATATCTCTTGCATATCGAGGGGATTATCACTCTTATATAAAAATTCTTCTAGCATGTTTTCCATATCAGGACGTGCCGCCATTGCGCTTACTCTCTGTGCTGTGAGTTTAGTTGGACTAACAACCGTATCAGCCCCTAACTTTTTCAACTTATCGACATCACTCATAGACTCTGCTGAAGAGATGATATAGTAAGGGCGAGGTAAAAAATGCTCTTTTTCAAAAAGTCTTACAGAGGCAATAAGGGCTATATTGTCAGCTATTGAGTCTGAAAGAGCGATAAGCCCTTTTGCAGAAGAGAGGTGTGCTTTAAGCATCGCTAACTCTGCATGTGGTTCAGCCTGAAGATAGTGAGGATACTTATGTTCTATCGCCCATTCATGTATCTCAGCTCTTGGATCAATCACAATAAAAGGAATGTGGTTTTTACGTAACTGCTCAGTCACTTGTATAGTGTAATCATTATGATAACAGACAACAAAGTGTTTTTTGAGTCTTGCAATTTTATATAACATTCTTCTCTCCTTGAATATAGCAATAATGTCTCCCCGATTCAGCTCACGAACTAAAATACCAATAGCACTTGAAAAAACTGCAAACCCTGCAATAATCAAGTTTATGGTAAATATTTTTCCTATATCAGATATTGGATGAATCTCTCCAAAACCAACAGTAGTAAAGGTTATAGCTGTTTGATAAATTGCGTCAAGTATAGGAAAATCATCGATTACTACATATCCAACAGTTCCGATAAGCATTACTGCTACAGTTAAGATTAGAGGTAAACGAAAAGCACTTAGATGAGAATAAACTTCAGGAAGAAGTTTGGGGTCAGGTTTGGGAGCGATCTCCCAATTTAGAAACTTACGAATCCTTTGTAAAAGATTCATAATTTTTTCCTACTACTTACGAATTTTTCTTAAGTGTACGAAGCTCTCTTGCAGAGATCTTGATTTTTTTAGTAGTACCATCTTCTAAAGTGATACGAACTGTTCTTAAGTTTAATAAAAAACGACGCTTTGTTCTGTTTTTTGCGTGAGAAACATTGTTTCCACTCATAGGGCCTTTGCCGCTAATAGCACATCTTCTTGCCATAATGGTATCCTTGCAATATATTTAAAGTTGCGAATTGTATCAAATAAAAGCAAAACTTGAACTTAAGCCAAGAGTATTTCTTTTTCTCACCCCTTTTTTAATATAACTTTTATATTTTAATAGCTAGAATATTGTAGACTAACATAAAGTATGAGATTTTGATTACAAAAGAAAAAATAGATAATTTTATAGAAAAGATACCTCCTGCACCAAAAGCACTCAAAGAGACTCTCCTTCATTTAGGAAGTGGTGATTTAGTTAAAGCAGCTAATGCAGCGAAAGAGGATAAGGCGTTAAGTACATATCTAAAAGTTTTAGTAAATAAACCTATATATGGCTTTCGTAATGAAGTAAGTGATGTTTCTCAGATCTTTGGTATTTTAGGAGTGAGCCGCTCGCAGCAAGCTGTTTATAACTATATGATGACTCTTCTCTCTCCTTCAAAATGGGTGCTTTTTAAACTCACCCGTGTTCTTTTTTATAACCTTCAAGCAGATCTTTCAATTAATTGGCAAAAGATTTTAAATTTTTTAAATATTGAAGACAAAGAGATTCTCTCTTCTATCTCTCTACTACCAGCAAGTATCATTGTAAGTGAAGCTCTCTTTTGTGAGAAAAAGGCAGATGTAGAGCTACTACGAAGTGTCAATCCAATAGATCTTAATAGTGTGCTACAGCGTTTATGCAATATGGACCTCTTTGATATATGCGAACAGATAGCCAATAAATGGGAGATGCCAATAGAAGTCAGTAAAATCATTCAAGCTGCTTCAGGAATGAAACCTTCAGAAGATGTAAAAGTAAATGAACTTGGAAAGTGGATGCACCTTCTACTCTTTTATACACTCTCTCAGCCCAAATATATTGATGCAGAACTCAATGATTTTATAGATTTTCAAATTGACTATGTTTCAGATATATATGATGATTTTTCCCAACTAATGGAGATCTCATGAGAGCGGTTATAAAAAATGGAATTGGTGTTTTTTCACCTCAAGGTTTTTTAGATGGTGCTAGTGGTATTGCGATACTGAGCATTGAAGATATTGAAGCAACTACTGCACAAAATGCAGATATGATTTTAGTCTCTTTAAAACGTGTTATCTTTTTTAACCGTAATGGACTAGATGCCTTTGTAAAGATGTTCCATAAAGTTCGTACTGCAAACCATACAACCGTCGGTTTTTGTGATCTCGATACAAAAAAATATGATGCAATCACTAACTTTTATAAAAATGATCTTAGTTTTTCTCTGTTTCGAACACAAGAGATAGCTACACTCTTTGCGACAAGCTATAAGAACCAAAATAAAAATGTCCTTCTCTATTCTGATGACAAGTCTCAACGTTCAGCTATGGCGATTGAACTACATGATAATGGGCATAATCCCATAATTGCACAGAGTGAAAGTGAATTTAACAAAAAAGCTGCAGTACAAGATGCCTATGATATCATCATTACTGAAACATACTTAGGACAGATGGGACAAAAAGTCGCAACAAGAGTTACTGGCAATGCGATTATCTATACAGTAAACTCTTTTTTGGATGCAGAGATTGGCAATACTTTTAATATAGAGTATCACAACAACTCTCTTAATGTAGGTTTCAGGCTCTTTATCTTTGATACTTATAAAGTTGTTAGTATGAATATTCATGCACTCAACTTTTTCTCTAAACTCTCAACAGCGGGAGCAGAGTACAATGCTACTATCTGTTTTGTAGGTATGAGTTTTGATAAAACACCAAAAGCTTTTAAAGAGACTCTTGAAGATTCTGGAATCATTTTTTTTGATCAAATGGATGATATATTACAAAATAAAGAGTTACTCAAAGAGTTAGGTGCAAGTAGTGCCGCAAATATCAAAAATAAACGACTTCTCAATAAAACAACAGTTACTGAACTTCCAAACTTTATAGATGCTACAGTCGCTACAATAGAGATGATGACAAATTCAAGTGCCATTAAAGATGCTGTACAGATTAATAATATTGTTATTGATGAAATAGAGGGGAAAATTGCAAGTTCTATTGGTTACTATGGGGATTTGGATGGAATGATTATTCTTGTTTTTCCTCTAAATATTGCAAAAAAAGCATGTGAACTACTCATAGGGGAAGCAACAGAAGATACTGAACTTGTACTTGATACACTCGCTGAACTCGTTAATATCGTGGGAGGAAAACTAAAAACACTCCTTGGTGATGAAGATATAAGTGTTGATATTACACTACCAAGAACCTATCCTGATGTCACTTCTCTTTTAGAAATTGTTCAAGATAAAAAGGGTGTTCAAGTTGACCTCTCTTTTAATGATGATAAGTTCCTTTTCTTCTTAACAAGATAAAAAGCTACTATCTATTATAATTGCAAAAATTGATTTAAAGGCAGTAAAATGATAAAAGTAGCTCCTAGTATTCTCTCGGCAGATTTTGGAAATTTACAACGTGATGTTGAAGAGATTTGTAATGCAGGATGTGACCTTGTTCATGTAGATGTAATGGATGGGCATTTTGTACCAAACCTTACCATTGGACCTGTAGTTGTTTCAGCTGTAGCTTCTTGTGCTACAAAGCCTTTAGATATCCACTTAATGGTAGAAAACAACACTTTTTTTGTTGATCTTTTTGCCCCTCTCAAACCAGAGTATATATCTTTTCATATAGAAGAGGAGAAACACCCCCATAGACTTATACAGAAAATTCGCTCTCTTGGAATTAAACCTGCTATTGTTCTTAATCCTCACACTCAACCAGAATCTGTAGAGTTTTTACTTAAAGACCTTGATATGGTACTTCTTATGAGTGTAAACCCTGGTTTTGGAGGACAGAGCTTTATTGAGAGTGTTATTGAAAAAGCATCACGATTAAATGAACTTCGAAACAGAATCAATCCGAACTGCCTCATTGAAGTAGATGGAGGTGTAAGCGATAAAAACATCCATCTTCTTAAAGAGGTTGGAGTCGATGTAGTTGTTGCAGGTAGTTATGTCTTTAAACATGCAGATCGTCAAAAAGCTATTGAGAGTCTTCAAGTATAATGCGTACAAAAATTTGTGGCATTACTTCTCTTGAAGATGCTATGATGGCAATAGAATTAGGAGCAGATGCTCTTGGTTTTGTATTTTATCCCCCATCTCCTCGTTTTGTTACTATAGATCAAGCAAAAACTATCATTGAGCAACTACCCCCTTTTGTTGAAAAAGTTGCACTCTTTGTAAATGAAGATGCCAGTACTATAGATCAAACCTGTCAAGCAGTTGGTGCGACACTTGCACAACTTCACTTTGAAGCTTCAACTGAGCTATGCGAAACATTACAGACTCCATATATAAAAGTTATCCGTGCAAAAAAAGCAGAAGATATTCTAAACTTTAAAGATGAGTATAGACTTGTTGATGCCTATTGTGAAGCCTATGGTGGTGCAGGAAAAAGGATAAATATAGAGTGGTTTAAAGATGTTGACTGTTCTAAAATAATACTCGCTGGTGGTTTAGATGATAAGAATGTATCTTTCTTAAAAGAGTATGGTTTTTATGGTGTTGATGTAAGTAGTGGTGTTGAAATTAGCCATGGGAAAAAAGATAGAGTAAAAGTACAAGAGTTTATACAAAATGCTCAATAAAGAGTTCCCCCTCGATAAAAAAAGCATCTCTCGTTTAGCAACACGAGGACTGCCCTTAGAGGTACTAAAATCTCAGATAGATGAGAGCATTGATATGTTTATAGAGATCTCTCGAGCACAAGGTATAAATATCGTTAAACGCCAAGGCTACTTCTACTTTGATACAAAATATATTAAGATTTCTGATGCTGAGTTTTGTATAGTAGATATTGAGACTAATGGTTCAAAACTAGAGAAGCATCAAATTATAGAGATAGCAGCACTAAAAATAAAAAATGGCAAAGTAATTGATAGCTACGAGAGTCTAGTTTTTACAAAAGAGATAAACCCAATTATCACTGAGATAACAGGTATATCAGCACAAGACACAGTAGATGCTCCTTCTCTAGAAATAGTAATGAAAGAGTTCAAACTCTTTTTAGGAGATGCTATCTTTGTAGCACATGATGTAAAATTTGATTACAACTTCATCTCTGGGTCTATGCAAAAAGTAGGTTTAGAAGCCCTCTTAAACCGTCCACTCTGTTCACTTAGTCTAGCAGAAAGAACCATAGTATCTTACAGATATGCTCTCTCCTACCTTAACGATACATTTCACCTCAACCCAAATCCATCACACCATAGAGCTATGAGTGATGTCATTACAACTTATGGGTTATTTAATTTATCTATGAAAAATTGTAAAGAGAGTTTAAATAATGTAGAGGATTTAATAAAATTTAGTCGCCAAGCACCTAGGCTTAAACGACCAAAATTTGATCCTTTTCTTCAAGAAGAAGAGAAGGAAAAAGAAAAACTGTAATGCTTACTCGCTAAATGCACCGTGACTTGTAAGTCTAGTGTAGCGGGCATCCATTCGTTCATCTTCACTCATAGCTTTGAGTTTTTTAAGTTCACCTAAAAAGTAATCACCAATGGCATTTGCCGCAGCCTCTTTTTCACGGTGTGCCCCAATAAGTGGTTCATCAATAATATCATCAATTAAATCTAACTCTTTAAGGTCAGAAGATGTAATTTTCATAGCATTAGTTGCAGCTTCAGCTTTTTTTGGATCATTCCATAAAATTGCTGAACACCCTTCAGGAGAGATAACAGAAAAGACAGAATAACGCATCATAGCAAATTTATCAGCAACACCAATAGCAAGTGCTCCACCAGAACCACCCTCACCAATAACTATAGATACTGTTGGTGTTTTAATGTCAGAAAGCTCTAAAAGATTTCTAGCAATAGCTTCAGACTGGTTACGCTCTTCAGCCCCAATACCAGGGTATGCACCCGGTGTGTCTATAAGCATTAAAATAGGCATTCCAAATTTTTCTGCCATTTTTGCAGCACGAAGTGCTTTTCTATAACCTTCGGGATGTGGCATACCAAAGTTACGTTTTAACTTATTTTTAGTTCCACGACCCTTTTGCTCACCAATAACCATAACTTTTTCATCACCGATGTATCCCATATAACAGAGAATAGCAGCATCATCACGGAAGTGGCGATCACCATGAATCTCATACTTATCTCGCATTAAAATGTTAATATAATCAAGAGCATAAGGACGATCAAGATGACGAGCTAATTGTAATTTCTGAAAATCTGAAAGATTTCCATAAACTTTTTCAACCTCTTTATCAAGAGTTAGCTTATGCTTTGCCATAGCTGTTGGATCATGACGAACCTGTGCAGAGATAATATCTTCTTGTATGAACTTAATTTTATGTTCAAAATCTAAATATGTAGCCAAATTAAATCCTTACTAGTTAGATTTTTTTAAAGATAAGAACACCATTTGTCCCACCAAAACCAAATGAATTACTCATCGCTACATTTACTTCAGCTTTTCTAGCACCTTCAGTAATATAGTCTAAATCACAATTCTCATCTTTTGTAGTATAGTTAATTGTTGGAGGTAAAATACCATCACGCATCGCCATTAAACATACTACTGCTTCAATACCACCTGCAGCACCAAGACAGTGGCCAATTTGACCTTTTATTGAAGACATTGGTGTTGCATCGCCAAGAAGCTCTTTCACTGCGGCTGTTTCATTCTTATCATTAATAGGTGTTGAAGTACCATGTGCATTTACATAATCAACTTTTGGTTCACCTGCCATTTTATAGGCTGCTTTCATAGCACGAGCTGGACCATCAAGTGATGGAGTTGTAATATGGTTTGCATCACCAGACTCTCCAAAACCGATAATTTCACCATAGATTTTAGCACCACGTGCTACTGCTGATTCATACTCTTCAAGTACTAAAGATGCTGCACCCTCACCCATAACAAAACCATCACGGTCTGCATCAAATGGACGAGATGAAGTTTTTGGATCATCATTTCTTGTTGAAAGAGCTTTCATCGCAGCAAATCCACCAATTCCTGCACCAGTGATTGCAGACTCAGCTGCAACTACTAACATCTTATCTGCACCATTACAGATAATAGTTTTACATGCTTCACTAATTGCATGAGTTCCTGCAGCACAAGCTGTTACACTTGAGAGGTTTGGACCTTTTGTGCCATGTTCAATAGAGACAAATCCACCAAGCATATTTACTAATGCGCCAGGAATAAAGAAAGGAGAGATACGACGTGGCCCACGAGTACTCAAAATAATAGAGTTTTTCTCGATTGATGGAAGACCACCAATACCAGAACCAGCACTAATACCAAATCTTTCATAATCTGTATCTTCAGGAAGATTTGCATCCGCCATCGCTTCACCTGCAGCTTTAAGACCAAGGTGAATAAATCTATCTGCTTTTTTAACTTCTTTTGGAGGCATTACAGTTGATGGATCAAAATCTTTTACTTCACCAGCAATTTGAACACTATAACCTTCAGTATCAAAAATAGATATCTTGTCAATTCCACATTCACCATCACAAATAGCTTTAAAAGATGTCTCTTTGTCATTACCAACTGAATTTATCATACCTAGACCAGTTACTACTACTCTTCTCATTAAATACTCTCCAATATAAGTTATAAAATACTTTATAAAAATCAATGATACCCATTCATTTCTAAAAACATTCAAATACTGAGGAAAAATCCTCAGTTAAATAGTTTTAAATCTAAAACTATTTGCTCTCTACATATGCTACTACATCAGCAACAGTTGCAATTTTTTCTGCTTCATCGTCAGGAATTTCGATGTCGAATTTTTCTTCTAAAGCCATTACTAATTCAACAACATCAAGGCTATCAGCACCTAAATCTTCTACGAATTTTGCATCGTCTTTAACTTCATCAGCGTTAACGCTTAATTGCTCAACTACTACTTCTTTAATATCATCTATAAGTGCCATTATAGCTCCTGTTTTTTTATTTAAATCGGGTAATTATAACAAATCTAGCTTAAAAAAGCCATTATGCCATATTCATTCCACCATTTACTTTTAAAGTTTCACCTGTAATGTAACTAGAGTAATCAGAGAGTAAAAATGCAGTTGCCTCAGCAACTTCTGATGCCGCACCCATTCTGTTCATAGGAATCTTAGCATTTATACTTGTTTTTATATCATCTGAAAGTACTTCTGTCATCTCTGTAGAGATAAAACCTGGTGTAAGTGAGTTAAAACGTATACCACTTGTTGCAGCCTCAAGTGCAAATGATTTAGTCATCGCAATCGCACCACCCTTAGATGCAGCATAGTTAGTTTGACCTGCATTTCCAGTCTCACCAATAATAGAAGCGATATTTACAACACTTCCAAATTTTTTCTTTCTTGCCGCTTTAAAAAATTCACGACATCCTATAAAAGTAGAAGTAAGATTCGCATTGATTACAGACATAAAATCATCTGTTTTCATACGAAGGGCAAGTTTATCATTTGTAATTCCAGCATTATTAACAAGATAAGAGAGTTCCCCATCGCTGTCAATAATAGTTTTAATAGCATCACTAAATGCTGCTTCATCACTTACATCAAAACCGATTACAGCAGCAGTACCACCAGCAACCTCAATAGCCTCTTTTACACTGTCAGCTTCCGCTGCACCACTTCTGTAATTTACCCATACTTTAAGACCAAAGCCTGCTAAAGTTTTTGCTATCTCTGCACCAATACCACGACTTGAACCTGTTACTAAAACATTTTTACCACTAAATTTCATATTACAGAATTTCCTTTTTATTTAAATTAAACTATGATCCATTTCTGATGGAATCTCTATCCCCATAAGCTCTAAAACAGTTGGAGCAATGTTATTTAAACCACCGCTTTGCACTTTACTTACACCATCAGCCTCTACAAAACACCATACTTTACCAACAGTATGATTTGTAAGTACATTTCCGGCATCGTCTCTCATCTCTTCACAATTCCCATGATCAGAGGTAATTACTAATGCATACTCCTGCTCTTTCGCTTTTTTAACTATATAGCCTAACTGTTCATCTACTGCACTTACAGCTATTTTCGCTGCTTGAAAATTTCCAGTATGTCCAACCATATCACCATTCGCAAAGTTTACAACTATAAAGTCATAAGAATCATCCATAGCATCTAACACAGCTTTTCCAACTGCTTTACAACTCATTTCAGGTTTCATGTCATATGTTTTTACATCAGGAGAGGGAATAAGTACTCGTGTCTCATTTCTATAAGGCTCATCTATACCACCATTTAAGAAAAAAGTAACATGTGCATACTTTTCTGTCTCAGCCGTGTGGAGTTGTCGAAGCCCCTCTTTTGCAATAACTTCTGCAAGTGTATTTTTTGGGGCATCTTTTCTAAAAAGCACAGGGTATGGAAAACTTTTATCATATTCTGTAATTGTTGCAAGATTTATATCTATATTTTTTTGCTCAAAACCATCAAAGTTTTGAGAAGCTAGAGCAGTTACCATTTCGCGCATTCTATCACTACGGAAGTTTATAGTTAAAACGCTATCACCATCTAGTATACCTTCATACCCTTTAAATGCAGTTGGTTCTACAAACTCATCAGTCTCACCAAGAGAGTAAGAGTGCCCAATGTATGCCGCAGGATCAAAATCACTCATCGGCTCAGCATTTACTATAGCATCATAACCACGCTTAACTCTTTCCCATCTATTGTCTCTATCCATAGAGTAAAAGCGTCCCGATATAGTTGCGATAGTTACATTCTCACTCAAATGTTTATTTACTTTTTCAATATACTTTTGTGCTGAAGTAGGAGAAACATCCCGTCCATCTGTTATAAGGTGAAGAAAAACTCGCTTGCCATTCTTTGCAGCAATATCAGCAATTCCCATAAAATGGTCAATATGAGAATGAACCCCACCATCACTCATAAGTCCAATAAGATGAAGTCTATCAGAAGTATTAAAAAGATTTTGTAACTCTTCATTTGATTCTAAGCTGTTTTCACTTAGAGCTAAGGAAATCTTCACCAAATCTTGATAAAGAACTCTTCCACTTCCTATACTCATATGCCCCACTTCAGAGTTCCCCATCTGACCTTCAGGAAGACCAACACTTAATCCAAAAGTATCTATTAAAGAGTGAGGTGTATTTTTAAAAAGATTATCATAAGTTGGTTTTGTAGCATTGTAGAAAGCATTACTCTCAATTTTATCAGAGTACCCAATACCATCTGTTATCACTAAAATTGCTTTTTTACTCAATTCTATTCCTGTATACTGAATTTATTGAGCTATTATACTATAATGTCGCATTAATTTTACAAACAGACATATAATTAGGAGTAACATTTGCTATATTGGTTACACAATTTTTTAGATATAAATCTTTTAGGCTACATTACGATTCGTGCTGGAGTCTCTTTCTTTATTGCACTTATCTTAACACTATTTTTACTACCAAAGTTTATCCGTTGGGCACAAAGGACATCCAGGGTCCAACCTATTAACGAATGGGCTCCTGATAGACATCAGGAAAAAGCCTCTACTCCAACAATGGGTGGCATCGTATTTATAGGTGCAACTATCTTGGCATCCCTACTTACCATTAGACTAGACAATGTATATGCTCTTGGTGGTTTAATGACGATTGTTTTATTTGCTCTTATTGGGTTTCAAGATGATTTTGCAAAGATAAAAAAAAGTGAAAACCTCGCAGGGCTCAAAGCACGGACTAAACTTCTACTACAGATAGTAGCCTCTTTTATTGTCGCAGCTTATCTATGTCTTTATGCAGGGTACAATACAGACTTGTATGTTCCTTTTCTAAAAACTCCTCTTTTTAATCTCGGTATGTATGCTATTCCTGTATGGATTTTGGTTTTAGTAGCTACATCAAATGCTGTGAACCTAACAGATGGACTCGATGGTTTAGCTACAGTACCTTCTCTCGTTGCACTAGGAACATTTAGTATCATTATCTATATAACAGGACATGCAAACATCAGTGCATACCTCTTAATGCCAAACTTTCCAGTTGGAGAAGTTGCTATTATCGCTAGTGCCCTTATGGGTGCCTTAGTTGGATTTCTCTGGTATAACTGTCATCCTGCTGAAGTTTTTATGGGGGATAGTGGTTCCCTCACGATAGGTGCATTTTTAGGGTATCTTGCAATTATTAGTAAAAGTGAAGTTCTTTTAGTACTCATTGGTAGTATTTTTGTTATAGAGACTCTCTCTGTTATACTACAAGTTGGTAGTTATAAGTTAAGGAAAAAAAGAGTTTTTTTAATGGCCCCGATACATCACCATTTTGAGATGAAAAACTGGGCAGAGAACAAGATTATAGTTCGGTTTTGGATTATCGCCATCCTCTCAAATTTACTCGCCCTCATCAGTTTAAAAATAAGATAAGTCTAGTTAGACTTATCTTTTGAATTTTCAAAAGCATTTGTAATATCACTAGTAATACTATCTGTATTATCATTTATCTCTTTAACACTACAGCCTACGAACATAAATGTCATGCTAAATACCAAAAGTACATATTTCATAACTATATCTCCTTTTTTAATTTATTAACTTCATTATACAAAAAAACAATAAAGAAGCAATATTTATTGGCATAAGCTAACTTTCAGTAGAAGCAAGATATAATTTCGCTCTTTAAAAGTATGGCCAATTAGCTCAGTCGGTAGAGCAACTGACTGAAAATCAGTGTGTCCTTGGTTCGATTCCGAGATTGGCCACCACTCTTTTAAAGACTTTTAACATTACAAATATTTACCGTGGCCAATTAGCTCAGTCGGTAGAGCAACTGACTGAAAATCAGTGTGTCCTTGGTTCGATTCCGAGATTGGCCACCACCATTACAATATCAAATCCCTTATAACTTTTTTAATAAACTAAATATTTGATATACTTTTACATATTATGTTTTGTATTGAGCATAACTTATGGGGACGACTTGGCTTCGACTGGAGCTAATAGTCTACGATTGCATGTCGGACTGAGCACTTCCGTTACACGGCTCACTATTGCTTAAATGCAAACAATACAAATTACCGCCCAGCTTTAGCAGTAGCTTAAGTTTTACCCCCTCTTAGAGGACGGGCTGCTTCACCGATGGACTCTAGATAAGTCGGATTCGAAGTATAACCCCTATGTAGATATATATAAAGTCTGTCTCAGCTTTATACGAATCTTGAGGCTCGTCTTGTGTAGCTTTGCAAATTGTGTGAAGCAAGATTAAACTTTAACAATTTCTCTAAGCATGTAGACGTCGTAGAAAATTAGTTTTAGGACTGCGGTTCGATCCCGCACGTCTCCACCAAATATCTATATTTAAGAAATTTTTGGTAAAATTTCGCACTTTTAATAAAAAAGCTCGATTAACTCAGTGGTAGAGTGCCTCTATGACATGGAGGTGGTCACTAGTTCAAATCTAGTATCGAGCACCATCCTTTTAATTTCTTTTTTCATACTTTTCGCTTAAATATTTAAAAAAACTTCTTTTTTACTTTTAATTTATGTTTATTAGTTGTATAATTTCACTATTAAATGACACTTTTTAAAAAGTGTCTAATTTTACAGTACCACAAGGTAAATTATGAATATAGCAGAATTAGAAGCACTAGGATTAAAAAATGTTGGTGAGGTTTTTCATAACCTTAGCTATGAAGACCTAATTAAACATGAACTAGATAATGGTGAGGTTCAACTTACTAAAAAAGGTGCAACTGCTGTTGATACTGGTATCTTCACAGGTCGTTCTCCAAAAGATAAATATTTTGTAGATCGTGATCCTTCAAATAAGTATATTGCTTGGGGTGATGTAAACCAAAAAGTTTCTGCTGAAGTTTTTGACGAACTTCTTGTAGTTGCACAAGAGCAACTCTCAAATAAAGATCTTTATGTAACAGATGTATTTTGTGGATCAAGTGTAGCTTCAAAAAAATCTGTTCGCTTTGTAACAGAAATAGCATGGCAATCACACTTTGTAAAGAACATGTTCATCCGTCCTACAGAACCGGAACTTGAAGTTTTTAAATCTGACTTTGTTGTTATGAATGCTTGTAAAGCAGTAAATGACAAATGGAAAGAGCATGGTCTTAATTCAGAAGTATTTGTACTTTTTGATGTAGAACGCAACATGGCTATCATTGGTGGTACTTGGTATGGTGGAGAGCTTAAAAAAGGTATCTTCTCTATGATGAACTACTGGTTACCATTAGAAGGTAAACTCTCTATGCACTGTTCTGCAAATGTTGGTGAAAAAGGTGACACGGCACTTTTCTTTGGTCTCAGTGGAACTGGTAAAACTACACTAAGTACTGACCCACATCGTGCACTTATCGGTGATGATGAACATGGTTGGGATAATTATGGTGTCTTTAACTTTGAAGGTGGATGTTACGCAAAAGTAATCAACCTTGATGGTAAAAGTGAGCCAGAAATCTACAATGCTATTCGTAAAGATGCACTTTTAGAAAATGTTGTTATGTATGATGAGGGTGAAGTAGACTACGAAGATGGATCAAAAACTGAAAACACTCGTGTTTCTTACCCTATTGAGCACATTGAAAACCATAAAAAAGATTTAATGGCAGGTCATCCTGAAAACATTATCTTCTTAACGGCAGATGCTTTTGGTGTTTTACCTCCCGTATCTAAACTTACTAAAGAGCAAGCAATGTACTACTTCTTAAGTGGTTACACAGCTAAAGTTGCTGGAACTGAGCGTGGTATTACTGAACCTGTTGCTACTTTCTCTGCTTGTTTTGGAGAGGCTTTCTTACCACTACACCCAACAGTTTATGCAAAACTTCTTGGTGAAAAGATTGATGAGCATGGTGTAAATGTTTACCTTGTGAACACTGGTTGGACTGGTGGTGCTTATGGTGTTGGAAAACGTATGAGTATCAAAAATACTCGTGCTTGTATTAATGCTATTTTAGATGGTAGTATTAACGATAGTGAGTTTGATGTTACAAAAACATTTAGACTTCATGTACCTAAAACTTTAGGTGATATCAAACCAGAGATTTTAAACCCTCGTAATGCTTGGGAAGATAAAGATCTTTTTGACAAAACTAGAGATGAATTAGCAGAGATGTTTGTTGCTAACTATAAAAAATACCAAGATGGAGAGCATACAGACTATGCACCATTTGGACCGATTGTAGGAAGTTAACAAACTTCCTCTCTCTTCCTAGAAGGATACATCTTTATTTTAGGTGTATCCCTCTGAAATCCTTGTAAAACTTACTCTCGCTTATTTACCCTTTTTTTTAGTAGCCTTTTCCATATATAACCATAAACTTCCACCAAAGACTACTAGTATAACTGGTGCAATCCATGGTTTATTACTCACTACTTCTGCAAGTTCTACTAATACACTACCTGAGTAAAATGAACCAAATCCAACTGCAAGAGCCCAAATAGCTGCACTGCCTACGTTAAGAACAATAAACTTTTTAAAGTCATACTTAGTGAGCCCAATAGCGATAGGAATAAGTGTTTTAATCCCATAAACAAACTTTTGAATAAGAATAATCCATGAGCCATACTTTTTCATATATATATGTGCAAGTGCTAGTTTTCGTCTATGTTTATGGAGGCCTTCCATCATCATACTTTTTTGATAACGAGCAAGATAAACAAGGAGTATATCACCAAGTGCATTTGCAACAAAAGCGATACTTATAGATGTAGCTAAGTCCATCTTTCCTAAGTATGAGAGGACACCAGCCCCCAGTAGTGCTACAAAGCCACCCCCTAAAGAGTAGAGAAAAAGTCCTATATATCCGTATGTTTCTAGGTTACTAAATGTTTCTTCCATATAAATCTATTCCTATAACTGTTTTATTTTTTGTATTTCATCGCGAAGACGAGCTGCTTCTTCAAAGTTTAACTCTTTTGCAGCTTGTTTCATCTTCAACATCAACTCTTTTGTTATCGCTTTTTTCTCGCTTGCAGGCATTTTATCTTTTTTCTTATGTTTTGCATACAGGTCACCATGATCCTCTACTTTTAGACTCTCATCAAGTGAACGAATCGTTGTAGTAGGAGTTATACCATGCTTTTTGTTGTGTGCTTCTTGAATCTCACGGCGAGCATTAGTCTTAGCTATCGCTCTCTCCATTGAACCTGTTATCCTATTTGCATAGAGTATAACACGACCATTTGAGTTTCTAGCCCCTCGACCTATAGTCTGAACTAATGCTGTCTCACTTCGTAAAAAGCCCTCTTTATCTGCATCTAAAATAGCCACTAAACTTACCTCTGGTAAGTCAAGACCCTCTCTAAGAAGATTTATCCCTATAAGTACATCAAATTCACCTAAACGGAGTGCACGAATAATTTGTGTACGTTCTATTGTATCTATATCAGAGTGCATATATTGAACTTTTATGCCTAAATCTGCAAGATATTTAGTTAAGGCCTCTGCCATCTTTTTAGTCAGTACTGTTATAAGAATTCTCTCATTTTTTGCAGCAACTTTTTTTATCTCATCGTGTATATCTTCAACTTGATTATCTGATGGTTTTATCTCAATAAGAGGGTCTAGTAGACCAGTAGGACGAATGATTTGCTCCGCTTTTACCGCCGACATCTCTAACTCATACTCTGCAGGTGTTGCTGAGACAAAAAGATACTTAGGTGCTTTATCTATGTACTCATCAGCTTTAAGTGGTCTGTTATCTAGTGCAGATGGTAGACGAAATCCATAATCTACAAGAACCTCTTTTCTTGCTCTATCTCCTGCATACATTCCCCGATACTGAGGCAAAGAGACATGAGATTCATCGACTATAACAAGGTATTCTTTGTTGTTTTGAGCAAAATAGTCCAAAAGAGTAAAAGGAGCTTCCCCAGGTTTTTTGTTTGTAAGCAGACGAGAATAGTTCTCTACACCCTTACACATTCCTGTAGTCTGAAGCATTTCAAGGTCAAACTCTACACGCTGTTTTAAACGCTGATACTCTAAAAGTTTCCCCTCTTTTTGAAAGTAAGCAAGCCTTTCATCAAGTTCTTCTTCTATTCGTTTAATAGCCACTGCCATTTTCTCGTGAGAAACACTAAACTGTGAACAGGCATAAATATTAAAATTTTTATGCTCTTCTAGCTTTTTGTTATCAATTACTTCAAAAGTATAAATAGCCTCTATCTCATCCCCAAAAAACTCTATACGAAGAGCCTCTTGTTCAAAATAAGGAGGATAAATATCTAAACTCTCACCATTAACACGAATATGCCCAGAATCAAAATAACTATCATTTCGACTATACCCCATCTCAACTAAACGCAGAAGTAGTTTTTTCTGGTTTATCTCATCTCCCACAGCTAAAGCCTGAACCATATTAAGATACTCTTCAGGGTCACCTAAACCATAGTTAGCCGATACAGATGCGATAACTATAACATCATCATATGAGAGAAGATTTGCTGTTGAAGAGAGTCTCATTCTCTCTAGTTCATCATTTATCGCACTATCTTTTTCTATAAAAAGATCCTGCCGTGGGATGTAAGCCTCCGGCTGATAATAATCATAATACGAAACAAAATACTCAACATGATTGTTAGGAAAAAACTGACGAAACTCTGAGTACAACTGAGCCGCTAAAGTTTTGTTATGTGTCATGATGATAGTAGGCATCTTAACATTCTCTATAACCCGTGCCATAGTATGGGTTTTACCACTACCAGTAACACCTTCAAGTGTCTGGTAACGATTCCCATCAAGTATACTTTTAGTAAGTACTTCGATAGCTTTAGGCTGATCACCTGCTGGTTGGTAAGGAGAGGAGACTTTAAATTCTGGTTTCTTTTTCATTGATGGAATTATAGCTTTTTATTGGAAATAGTAGGGATTATGAGTGGATTTAACAAATGTGGCTGTTATATGGCTGCCGAAAAATGTGTTTATTTAAAGTTATTAGATTGTATAATATACCTATTATATTATAAGGTATTCTATTGATAAGCAAGAATAAACAAACTTTTTTACAGATAGTATCAAATTATACAAAATATTCAGCCTTAATACCAATGGCATTTCTTTCTTTCTTTTTGCTAGGCATATATTTTTTTATATTTCATTATATTTCTGCAGAAAATGAAAAAAATATACTTAATAACTCAAAAGAATCTTTATATTATGCAGTAGATATAGAGTCTAGCGCAATAACAAAAAAAATGGAATCTATAGAAAACGCTCACAACACTATATATACACAATTCAGTCATTTTTACAATCATAGAGATAAATATACAATCTTAGATGAAGATACTAAATATGAAAAATATAAAACAGGGCTAATATTTCAACAAAAAAATGGAGATACCTCTATTGGTTGGTCTTTTTCATTTTCTAAGTTACATCAAGAAGAAATTATTACCTATCTTAGAACTACACAATGGTGTGATATGTCTTTAAAAAATGCTGTTAAAGACAATAAAGAAGTAGTATCATCTTGGGTGATAGATGCAGATGGTATGAGTCGATATTATCCATATATTGATATAGAAAATTTTCTTGCAGATTTACCAAATCCAGATAATTGGAATTTTTATTATGAAGCTAAAAAAGAATATAATCCTGAAAAAAAACCTCTATGGAGTTCTATATATTTAGACCCAGCTGGTCAAGGATGGATGACTTCATATATTGCTCCTATTTATGATAAAAGTGATAAATTTAGAGGAGTTGTTGGGCTAGATGTGCCTATAAAAGAGTTGGCTAGAAATATTTTACCAACTAATATTCCATTTAATGGGGAAGTATTTTTAACTGATAATAAAGGGATGCTAATAGCAATTTCAGATAAACTCAGTGTCTTTCTTGATTTAACTGAATTAAAAAATAATGAAAAAGGTGAATTACTTTCTTCTCAAATATTACAACCTACAGAATATAATCTTCTAACTCATCCTAATAAAAGTATATCTTCACAATTTAAAGAGTACTTCGAAAAAGATATTATGGAGGGTGAATTTATACATAAAGGAAAATCATTTTTAGTAGAGACTAAAGATATTAAAGGAGTACCGTGGAAAGTATTCTTCTTATTTGATAAAAGTATAATTATAAAAAATAGTTTAAAAACACAAAGAGAATCAAATAAAATTGTAATCTATATCTTTATCATAACTAGTATTTTACTTTTTATTTTTATTATTTATCTATACAAACGAGCAAAACTATTATCCAAACGCTTATCTGACCCGATAATCCATCTAGCACATGATACAAAAGATATAACTAAATATAAAAGTGATATAAAAACAAATATTACAGAGATTGATATGCTACTTGAAAATTTTTCTATTATGATTGATACAGTTACTCTAAATCATGATAACCTTGAAAAGCAAGTAGAAGAAAGAACAAAAGAATTGAAATTATTAGCATCTATTGACCCATTGACAAAACTTTATAATAGACGATATTTTACAGAAGTGTCTGGAAATATTTTAGACTTAACTAAAAGAAACAAACAAAGTTTGTCTATCGTAATGATTGATATAGATAAGTTTAAAAATGTTAATGATACATATGGACATAATCTTGGTGATAACGTTCTTGTACTTGTTTCAAAAAAACTACAAGAAACAAGTAGAGAGAGTGATATCATATGTAGATGGGGTGGGGAAGAATTTGTAATACTTTTACCAGACACAAATATTGAAGGTGCTGTAGTTATTGCTGAAATCATAAGAATAGAAATAGAGAAAATGAGTATTCTAATATATAATAATAAAGAGTTAAAATTTACCGTTAGTATAGGTGTTTCACAGGTGAAGAACGAAAAAGATATAAATATTGAAACTTCTATTAATAAAGCGGATAAAGCACTTTATGAAGCTAAGGAAAGTGGTCGCAATAAGGTTTGTACTACTTTATAGCTAGAACTCAAAATTAGAGAAACTGAGTATCGCATACAAGATTTATAGCCTCGTGTGGGATGAGAGCGATTCTCCATAATATTTCTATTTTATCCATAATAAAATGATATACTCTTATAAATTTTATATGTAAATGAGGAAATATGAGTGAAATAAAACTAATAGTAGAGAGTAAAAATTTAAGTGATAAAAGTGGTAAGTATTCAGTATCTGCATATAGAGATAGATTAAAAAAGAGTAATAGAGAAAAAATAAAGTGATATAAATTCAAAAGTGGTGCGCAGAGGGGGATTTGAACCCCC
>Ga0256837_1000061_pt1 | contig 96768 bp, 169 predicted proteins | sample 4562384metaG_FD_185976 | JGI IMG/M metagenome (GOLD analysis project Ga0256837, IMG submission 185976) | Hydrothermal vent microbial communities from Guaymas Basin, Mexico - 4561-384 | ecosystem: Environmental > Aquatic > Marine > Hydrothermal vents | place: Mexico: Guaymas Basin | collected...
TAATTAAAGAATGGCTTTACAAAGATGGTGAACGGGCTGCCCGTTTAGAGTATGAGGTGTTGCAAGATAGCATAGAATATCAAGTACACAATCATAAAATATCAGGTATTATACCTTCTGGTGGAGGCAGTTCTGAACTAAGAACTATTAATCTATTAGAAACTATAGAAAAATTAAGATAAATAAGTGTATAATACAATATAAAGGAATAGATATGAATAAAAATATACCAATAGTAAGAATTTCCAAAAAAGGAGAATTTATTAAAGAATGGCCTTCAGTAAGCCAGGCGATTAGAAAGACAGGTCTTAAAAGTATCGGTGCAGCTTTACAAAGAGTAGACACTTTTTTTGTGGATGGTTCGATGTGGCTATATAAAGACGAATATAAAGATATTGAAGATATTACTATATTTGTTAAGCATTACAAAATGTTAAGATATATAGATAAACGGACTTTTATGAATATAAGACAATATAATAAAGAAGGAGTATTGTTAAACACTTTCGATACTTTAGAAGAAGCAGTATCAGAAACTGGCTCTAAACAAATCAAGTCAGCCCTTAAAGGATTACAGAAAACTGCTAACGGTTTTGTATGGAAAAGTGATATAGTGACAGACATATACAGAGAAAACATTAGAAACATTCATAATATGGATTTAGATGTTAAAAAAGCTTTTATAGACAAATTTGGAAGTATAGAAGGTTATTACAGTGCTAAGAAAATTTATGAGAACACTAATTCTTTTGCCCCAAACGGAAATATCTTCGAAACTGAAGCAGGAAAAGAATGGGATGACAAAGTTCATTTTATTATGAGATGGACTACAGGTAATCACATTAAAAATGCATTCAAGGCTATGAAAATAGATATAACTGACGATAATGTTTCTCAAAACCTTAAAGAAGGTAATATAGGTACTTATCAGAGAATCGCTAAAGTTTGGTGTGGAGATGGAACTCATGATGATAGAGAACTTGGCTCGGGTAGATGGAGTGTTAAGCCTAGATTGGCATCTTTTCCTAATACCGGAAATAAGACTATTCCAATTACTAAAAGAGTTGATATCATTAGTAATTGTTCACATCACAATATAGTATTTTCGACTCTACAGAGGGAAGACAGTTATGCTGTAATTAGTTACATACCTGATGAAGAAGTACTTGGTATTTCTAAGTTACAGAGAATAACTGATTGGGTGTCACAACGATATTGGCTTCAAGAAGATTTAACCAAAAAGTTATTCGATGAGGTAGCTCTTGTAGCTAAAACAGAATCTGTTTTAGTTGCTTTAATAAATGTTACTCACGGTTGTGAATCTTTTAGAGGAGCAAAAGCAAACGATGGAGCTTTTACAAGTATGCATTATGGAGGAAAGTTTGAAGATGCGGATATTAGAAATAGTGTACTAAATAACGCTTAAATAAGTTTAGGGATGGAGAATCCATCCCTAAAAGTTGTTATATAACGATTTTATATAATTCTTTGTTATAGTAAAATTTAATGAGATTTTAGGTAAAATACTATATAATAGTATAAATAAGAAAAGGAGATAAATGAAATATATTATAGATAAAAGCTTTAGCTTTTGTTATGGACACAGAGTTCATAACCAGCGTTTAAATACAAAGTTTACAGAATCTGGAAATGCTTGTTTGGCATGTAGACATTTACACGGACACGAAGGTTTGGTTAAGGTTTTCTTAGAAGAAGATACAGATAGTACAAATGTTGCTGATACTGGAATGGTAACAGATTTTAAACACCTTGGTTGGTTTAAAAATTTCTTAGATGATACTTTAGACCATAAATTTATTATGGATTTAGAAGATCCATTGCTATATAATGAACTTGTTCATTATTCACATTCTTTTGCATCAGAAGAAGATTATCAAAAGTCTACTATAGAATTAGTAAGTAAACAAGTTGCAACAGACGGAACAGTAAAAGGGGTAAGGAAAGACAAATTAGTTGCCCATAAAGAAGGTTTCTATACTTTAGATTTAAATCGTTTAATTAATGATGGAACACCACACGAAAATGCTAACTTTGAGAAATACGAAGGGATAGTTTTAGTAGATTTTGTTCCTACTTCTGAAAATTTAACAGCTTGGTTAGTTTCAGTAGTACAAGATAAAATGAAAAATTTATCTGGGGTAAGAGTAAAAGCAGTAGAATATTGGGAAACACCAAAAAGCCATTGTAGAGTAGAGGCATAAATGAAAGAATGTGCCAACTGCTACTTTGGTGAGAAATGTAATGTAAAAGAAGGATATACGCATTGTAGAATATATGATGCTTCTTTTACTGATGATTCCAGATGTACTAAATACGAAAAGGAAGATAATGTACACAAAAAACAGCAAACTTTATTTTGAGCCTATTGACTTTGAAAAAGCAGTGGAAGATTTAGAAACAAAAATTCAACTTCATACCAATGTACACTTAGTAACTTTATACAGGGGTGGATTGCCTCTTGGAGTAAGAATGAGTAATCAGTTGAATCTTCCACTTAGTATATTGGATTATCAGAGATTGGATGGAGATTCTAAAGAAGTTGCAATGATGAAAGACGCAGGAATTAAAACAACAGATGTAATATATTTGGTAGATGATATAGCAGATGAAGGAATTACAATTACTGAAGCCATAAAGTTCTTACAAAGTGAATATCCAGAAACAGAAATAGTAATCTATACTATATTTGGCAATAGTGGTAAACATCCTAGAGAATGGCAGTACACTTTTAAACATAGTGCCGAGTGGATATGTTTTGGACCTTGGGAGGGCTATAATTAGTGGCAATATTAGGAGGAATACTTTTAATTTGTGCTGCCCTTTTAATGTTTAAGGGAAAAATATATGAAGCAAGTATGCTCTATATTGCTGCAGATATTGCTTGGATTTACTTAGCTTGGTTATCAAGTAATATGATAGGTGCGGCACTTGTACTTATAGGTGGAATACTTAACTTTGGGGTATTTTTAAAAATGCATAAAGGAATGTTCGTTAAAGATTTAAAGAAAAATAATTCTTATAAATAGTTTAAAAGGAGTTATTAATGTTTTTAAACGAGCAATTTCAACCTCTTAATGAAGATTTAAAGTTTGAAGCTTTATCTCAATTAAGAGAAATACAATCCAATCTTGTAGGAATCTCCTTCCTACCAGTTATAGCAATCATGAAACCTGAGAATCCTTTAAAGAAAGAGGTTTTAGAATTTCAAGATGGGCTAGACGAACTTACAATGAAAATTCAAAACTTTATATCAAGCGCAAAAAATGACATAACTTACGATTCTGAAGAAGGTGAAGAACCAGAAGCTGAAGAGCCAGAAGCTGAAGAGCCTACAAGTGACGAAAAAGAAGTAGAAGATTCATCAGAACCTAAAGATAAAGGAGACAAGTAATGTATGACTTTGGCAACAAATCTAGGGAACAATTTAATACTTTACATATTGATTTACAATTGATCCTTAAAGAAGTTATTAGGATATATGATTTTAGTATTCTTGAAGGCATTAGAACAACGGTGAGACAACAGGAGTTATTTAAAAATGGCCGTAGTAAACTTGATGGTATCAATAAAAAGTCTAAACATCAGGGCAGAAAAGACAAAGATGGAAATATTGTTTCATTCGCTGTCGACATAATGCCATACAAAAAAAATACAAATGCTTTTGAAGATACCGAAGATGCAAGAAAAAGATTTTATTTCCTTGCCGGTATAATGTTTTCAGTTACACAAAGATTGTTAAAAAAAGGAAAAATATCTCATAACATAAGGTGGGGTGGTGATTGGCAAATGGATATGGTATATAATACTAAATCAGAATTTGTAGATTTACCTCATTTTGAGCTTATAAAAGTTAAATAGGAGACAAATATGAAAACATTTAAAGAAATGGCTCTAAATGAAGCCGCGAAAGAGTTGGATAAATACGCTTTAAGAATAGACGAACAATTAACTTATCTTTATATTAATGATAATGAGTTACAAGAAGCACTTGAAATACACAATATGGAAGGAATGGAAGATAAAATTTTATTTGTATTTGGTATTAAACAAGATATGGGATTAAATGTATTTGAGGCTGTTTATGCTCAGAAGGGATATGGTCCTATTGCTTATAAAACAGCAATGCAAATGATGGGGGAAATGGCCCCTTCTCAGGACAGTAGAATTACTAAATCAGCGCAAAAAGTTTGGGAAGAATTTTTTAGCGGAAAAGGCTCAAAGGATGTAAATAAAGAATTATTTGGAAGTACAGAAGGTAATTGGCAGAGATATACCTATTCCCTTAAAAAAGAATTAGACTATGTTACGAATATTAAAAATAATGATAACTTTATTGGTAAAGACCCTTATAACGAAAAAACTAATATGCTTAATGAAGTAGCAGACGGACTTCTTATTAACAGTATGAGAGCCATATATTAATATAAATATTCTAAAAGGGAGATGGGTATGGGAACATTTAAAGGATCGATGTAATAACTGAAGTTGTGAAAACCGGCACAAAAAATACAGAGTATGCTATTAAAAATAGTGAAGATATATAGGAATTTCTTTTGAAGAAGAAACATATAAAAAGGAGAAGAAAAATGATAACATTTAGTGAATACTTAGTAACAGAAGCAGAAGAGGATAATACTTTTTATGCAAGATCCAATATAGGCAATACAGAAGTACTATATCAAGTAGCAATGAGAGCAAAAAGTGCAACTGATTTAGAAAAGGGAATGAAAAAGATGTTCAGTAAATTTCCTGATAGAGAGAAAATTGATTTGAAAAAAGTTAATTGGAAAAGTATATATACTGAATTAAATGAGGTAGCTCAAGGTACAAGTATACTAATCGAAGGATTTAAAACTAAAGAATACGATGAAATGATGGACGGTCTAGATACTGATAAATTTACTAGTGCAATGTATGATTGGTTTCAAGATAATTATCCTGATGCACCAATATATGGTGGAGATGCAACTCCAGATGAATTTATTGATTTATTAGACCAAGAAAACGATGGTAAAATGATTAAGAAATTCTATAAAGACATGAAGAAATTTTTATAAGAATTGCATAAGTCCTTTATAAATAAACTTAAAGGATACTTATGACAGGTATATTTGATGAGTTAAAAAAAGCAAATAACAACTTAGAAATAGATGATTTGACTAAGGATAAACTTCTTAGTCAAATTGACACCCCAAAAAATCAAGAAGGCTTCTACTTAGACGCCTTTGAAAATGTAATTTCATTCAACGGAATTAGGCAATTAAAAAAACCCCACACAAAATTAAAACTTAACAAATATCAACAACAAGAAATTCTAGCATGTCATAATGACTATTTTTATTTTAGAAGAAATTATTGCAAAATTTTAACTAAATCTGGTATTGGGAGACCCGAACCAAGAGGTTATCAAAAACGGCTTGAAAATGATCTTGTACAAGGTGATGATGTTATAGCATTCTTCCCAAGGCAAAGCGGGAAAACAGTTACCATTGCAACATATTTATTATGGCGAGCACTTACTTCTGAAAATATTAATATCGGAATAGCAGCAAATGTTATGTCACTAGCAACAGAAGTCCTAGATAAAATCAAGAAAATATATATTGAAATGCCTATTTGGTTACAACCTGGATTAATGAGTTGGAATAAAAGAAGTATAGAACTTGATAACGGTTGTAAAATCATGACAGCTGCAAGTAATTCAGATGCTTTTAGAGGGTACTCATTATCTATAATGTATGTCGATGAAACGGCCTTTATTAGAAACAATCTTTTTGAAGAATTTATGGATTCAGTTATGCCTGCTATGTCTGCTATTCAGGATAGCCAGGCTATTTTTTCGAGCACTGCTTCGGGTTTGAATCACTTCTACTGGATGGTAGAAGGCGCGAGAAAAAAAGAAAACGGTTATAATCTTTGTGAAGCAAAATGGCAAGAAGTCCCTCGTTTTCACAAAGATGGTAGACCAAAAACTCCAGAAGAATTTAAATCAGAACAAGTAGCAAAGAATGGACAGACTCATTTCGAACAAAATTTCGGTAATTGTGTGGGATATGATACACTTATAGATATAGAAAATTTAGGAAGTATAAAAATAGGAGATTTATATAATTTGTTGTAAAAATAATTAATATTCTCATTAATTATTTGGATAGGAAAAACATAAGTTATGCTAAATTTGTAGATATAAAGATGAGAAATGGTAGAATTATAAATATAGATAAACCCAAGTGTTAAATTCCAAAACGGAGAAGAAATAAATGAAGATGTGTGTGGATTGTTCAAAAGAAATTAAAGCCAAAAATAAATCAAATATTAGATGTTATTCTTGTTCAAACAAAATAAGATACAAAGATAAAGAGCATCTTAAAAATATGAAAGAATCAATTAGAAAATCAAGAAAAAAAGAACTAAATTATGATGGTGATTTGTATGATTTAGATAAGCTTAAGGATGTTTTAAAAAATTTTGATATAAATAAATATACAGGCTCAGGGAAAAACAGAACTTTTTATAAAAATGAACCCAAAATAATGTTTTCTTTAAAAAAGCACTCCAACCACCTTGCTTTGAAATATAGCTATATAAATAGATGTATTTTATCTGATTATACTTTAGTAACAAAGGGTATAGACTTGTGCATTTGTAGTTGCAAGAAAACTTTAAAATGGGATTATTCTAAAAAATCATTTCAAAAAGCACCAAAATGTTGTAAATTAGGACCTAACTCTATAGAACGCAAAATTTTAGAACATGGTGAAGAAAAGGGTAAAATTATTTATGAAGAATTTTGTAAAAAAAATGGGGAAGTTAGGAAGGGTTTTTTAAGTTTAGAATACTTTAAAGAGAAATATGATACCCAAGGCCAAGAAGAGTATGATAAATATTGGCAATTTAATTTTTCTAAAAGAAAACAAGTAAATTTTAGTAAAATTAGCCAAGAATTGTTTAATAGCATAATCATAAATAAAAAAATAGATAAAAGTTATGTTAGATTTGCAACTTTTAATGATAAAGGTGAAGTGAGAATTAATTTTAATAAAAAAGATAAAGAACTGATTGGTGAGTCAAGAGTTTGTATGTATTTAGACTTTGTATATAAAGATAAAGTGATCGAATTTGATGGCGCTTATTGGCATAGAAATTCGGAAGAACATGACAAAATAAGAGATGAAATTCTTAAAAATAAAGGTTATAAAATTTTAAGGATAAAAGAAAAATATTATAAAAAAGATAAAAATAAGGAAATAGAAAAATGTTCAAACTTCTTGATAAACCCTTAAAAGTAAAGACACCTAATGGTTATAAAACCTTTACAGGAATACAAAAATATACAAAAAAAACTTATTTGTTAATCACTACTATAGGTGAAATAGAAACAGCAGAGCTTCATAGATTTGTAGTAGATGGTAAAGAAATCTTTGCAAAAGATTTAAAGGTTGATGACAGTTTACAAACTGAAACAGGTCACACAAAAATAAAAAAAATAATTAAAGGTCCCGTCAAAGATGTTTATGATTTAACTAATGTGGATGGAGAGATATATTATACTAATGGAATATTAAGTCATAATACATTTTTAGGTTCTTCAGCTACTCTTGTATCGGGAACAGCACTTAAAAATATCACCCCTATGAAAGACGAAGATATAATTTTCAATTCATTATTTGACGGACTTAAAGTTTATCAAGAAGTAAAAGAAGGCCATAATTATATTTTAACTTCAGACCCTAAACAGGCTGGGATAGATAGTATAGGATTGCATGTTATTGATGTAACAAATATTCCTTTTGTGCAAGTAGCATCTGCTAAACTAGATGAAAGTTTTTTAGTTATTCCTAATAGAGTATATGATTTAGGACATTATTATAATGATGCTTATGTTGTTCAAGAAAATAATATTGAAGCTAATCTTATTAATACTTTGCATGATCAACTGGAATATGAAGGTGAAATTTTTAGAGAAAGGAAAACTTCAGGTAAAGGTTTTAAGAATATTTGGGGCATCAGAACAACCACAAAAACTAAAAAAATGATGACTTCTTTTCTTAAAAAATTTGTTGAAGATGGTCTTTTAGAAATAAACGACAAAGCTACACTTGATGAGATGTTTAACTTTATAGAAAAGAAAAATGGAACTTATAGTGCAGAAGAAGGCTATAAAGATGACTTGGTTATGAGTTTAATGCTTGTGTTTGCACCATTTTTTGATATTAAAAATTGGGATAACTTCAAAGGGTTTAGTTCATTACTTGAGAAACGAGCTGGACAACAAGAAAAAGAAGAAAAAGAAACTGCTGAGTTTTTAGACTTAGGATTTGCACCTGATGATAATACAACTGTTTCTCCTTTTACTGAGGGTGCATGGGATGAAAATGACTTCGGTACGGATGCAATGGAAATGTATCAACAAGATATGGACGATAGAGGTTGGTAATTTATAAATATTAATAAACGGGGGACAAAATGAATCTTAATCTTGGAGACAACAGTCACAATAGTGAATATGAATTATTTAGAAGTACTTCCGAAGAACTCATATCAATGTATGGAGTCCCGATAAAATATTTAATAACCGAAAAAATAAATCAGGATAAAATCTTTGGAGAGCATAGCCATATCAAAATAGATAATGAGGCTATCCACCAACTATATGCTATGCCATCCGCAACAGATATGTGGGAAGGAGATAGTAATTTATTTAGTAAATTTGGTTTACAAAATTTGGATACTATGAGCATTTTTATTTCTAGAACAGATATGGAAAAAATTCATCCTGAGATAACTAACAGAGAAGGAAAAGCTACAGTTAATAACCTGCCTAATGGAAATTTAGTTACTTTTGAAAATAATAAAATCATGGAAGTTACTAATTTCGAATTGTCAAGCACTGAAACTGGTAATAATAATGTTTTTACTTCAGATAGAGATAAAAATGTTTATAAATTAACTCTTAAATCTTATTTCTACAATTCGGATGACACTTCAAAAGCAGATGAAATAACCGATAGCGCAAAATTTGAATATGAAGATTTTGGTAACTTAGATGCTATTTTTAGAGATGACGAAGAGCAAAAAGAAGAAGTATTAACAAGGTCAGAAACGCCAGTTATGGAAGATGAAGTTATTTATCCTGCTGAAGAACGAGTAAAACCAGTTAGAAGAACAGTAGACGAAAATAATCCATTTGGCGATTTCGGATAGGAGAACAAATATGAAAACATTTCAAGAAATGGCAGTACAAGAAGATTTTAAATATACTGGCAAACTCAAGCCTTACCAAGTACTTTTATTTACGGCATATACAGAATTTCTACAAGATTATTTTGAGACAAATATTACTCTTAAAATTTCTTTTAGAAAACCTAAGAAGGATTACTTCGGTGATGTAGACTTAAACAAGCTTAAAAAGAAAAATTATACAATAACTATGGAAAATACTCCTTATGGGATACTAGGTAGAATAGGGCACGAGTTTACTCATATATCACAATACCTTAAAGGAGAATTAAATACTTCAGATAATAAAAAATTTATTACTTGGAAAGGTGAGGATTATATCTCAATAGAAGATTATAACAACATTAAAGATATGCCAACCTATAAAGCGCTTCCTTGGGAAACTGAAGCATATAGCAATCAGGAAAAAATACCAGTGTTATTTAAGAAATCGAAGTCCCTTAAAAATATCTTAGGGCAAAATACTACTTTAGATTTTGGTGTAGAAAACGACCTATGGTTTTAATTAAGTAAAAAAAGTGTATTATGTAGAAAACAAAGGATAAGAATAATGAAAAATAAAGAGATAGGCGTTACGCCTACTGGAGTTTCTTTTAGCGATGCATCTCAAGAAAAACAATTAGCTGATTTACTTAAAATGAAAGCAGAAGAAAAACTAAAGTTATCAAAAACAGTTGGCCTAAGAGTGCTTAGTAAATCTAAATTTTATTATAGTAGTACTGGTGACCTTAGAGAACATATTGCAAGTTATAAAGGTTATGCAATAATGATAAAACAAGAAAAAATTTCTGAAGACTATAATGAAAAAGAAGTCTTAATGTTTCCTTCTTTAATTTCTTTAATTGACCTCAAAAAATTAAAGAAAGTAAATGGAAACATAGTTAGAAAATTACAACCAAAAACCATCCACGAGTATGAGAAAATTGCTTTAATATATGGAGTGCTCACTAAAATAGACGAGGGTTTATAAAATGACTCCTTTGTCCATTAGTATAGTTTCTAAACCCCAAGATTATAAGATAAAAAAGCAGCATAAATATGCATTATCTTTTTTTAAATTTGGAGTAATTATAGAGAAAAATGATGAAACTATAATCCAAGGTGAATTATATGACATTTCTAATGACAAAAGTTATTTAGGGAAAGTACAAAAGAGTTATGCCGATATTTATGACTTACAATTAAAATGGCCATTCTTAAAAACTAGATTTTCCTTACAGAAACTCTTTCCTATTTAACTTTGGCTTAAGATTAATATGTTATAATATTATATAAAAGGGATATAATATGAAAACACAAAAAGAATTATTACAAGAACTCAAAAAAACACAATCAATAGCAAGAAGCTTACAAATAAACTTAGATAAAGCAGTTGAAAAGGCTAAATATTGGGAAGATAAAGCTTCCCAACAAAATGAATGTATTGTGTCTCAAAGCAAAAGATATGAAAAATTAGAACAAACTATTAAGGAAAATACACAACCAATTGATACTGTAGTTAGGATTACTGAATTAGAAGCTGTTTTACAAGCAGAAAGAACAAGAAACAAAGAACTTGATAAAATGCTTGAAAATTATGAAGATAATTTTAGTAGTATGTCATACAAAATTAAATCTTTAGAAAAAGATATTAAAGATTTAACAAATACTTGCGATTCACAAACTAAAGATTTAAAAATAGCACAGGCAAATGAAAGTTTATTTTTAAGGGAAATAGCAAAATATTCCCAAGCTAGAAAAGATTTTAAGGAAAAGTCTAGAAAACATAGTAGAGAAAAAAGAACTTGTAACCCAAGACCTCAGAAAACAAAGTCTTTAAGAGATATTAATCCAAATCCAAGAGGATTATGTTTTGACGAAATGGTGACAAAAGAACAACAAGATAGAGAAAGTTATCAAGAGAAAGAAGTTTTTAAAGCTATTAAATCAATTAAAATAACTTTTGATAAAATTGGCAACTATATGCCTAAAAGGGGTTAAAATAAGACTCTATTACTAAAATTAGAAGAACACAAGTCAGAAGGAAGAGACCTAGATTATTTATGGGTATATGAAACAGATATAATGGCACAGTATCAAATTATTTCAATTTACACAAGTAGAATTGAAACTGATAGGTTTACTATTAGTAAGGAGATTAACTTTAACACACCCAAATTTTCAAGAATTACTAAAAAGTAATAATCTATTGAATAAAAGAGATAACGAAATTAAACAGAAAGAAACGGATAATGATAAGTTTATTAATACTTAAGATAAGTTACAGAATGTGGAAGAGACTCAGAATAAGTAAGATTCAAAAAAGTACAACAGTTAAAGAAAATTAAACTATAGAAGAGGATTATATGTTAGAACTTAATGAAACTGCCTCTATATTAAATATAGATAAAGATGGGAAAATTGTTTTTTCAAAAGGAGATATTTTGAAAAATATCTCAGATGCTGGTGAAAACTTTATTGAAATTGGTAAAGTAAAATCGAATATAGGCACAATAACCAAAAAGAATAGCGATTATACTTTAGAAGTCCCTAAAAATTTTAATGGAACTATTGAATTATTGATGAAGGCAACAGATGGGTATATTGAAGTGCCAAAAAAAGCTCTAATTACAGTTCAACTAGAAAATAATAATCCCAAAATTACTTTTATTAATCCTAGTTTTTTGGAAGATGAAGGAGTTATTGTTAATTTAAATATTCTTGATGTTGAGAGTACAACTGTTGAAGTTTTTCAAAGTTCAAATAACGGAAACTGTATAATAAACACAGATAGAAATTTAGAATATACACCAGTAAAAGATTATAATGGGGCACAAGAAATTACGATTAAAATTTCTGATGGTAATTCAACCACATATAAAACAGTTGAAATAGAAGTATCTCCCGTAAAAGATAAACCTAGTATTAAAATCTTACAAGAGATAACAATAGATAAAGACTCAGAAGAAATTATAAGTTTTGATATGCAAAATATTAACGATGATATTATAAATTTTGAAGTTTACACACCAAATAAGGGAATAATAATTGTAGATGGGTCTCAAGTAACATATATTCCTAATGAAAATTATAATGGAACAGATGTCTTAACTATTAAATATACAGATGGGATAGCACAGAAAACAAGCACCGTTAATATTAATGTTCAAAGTGTAGATAATAAATCTTATATTAATGTGGTAAACGGAGTGCATATGGTAGAAGACAAAGTACAAGAAGTATTAATAACGGTCGGGAATTTTGAAGGTTTAAGTATTTTTAGTGCAGAGGCGGATAATGGAGTTTGTATTGTGGATGAGAGTGGGAACATTGTTTATTCACCAAATGTAGTTTACAATGGAACAGAAACAATAGTAATTTCTGCAACAGACGCAGATAGTGTAACAGTTTCTAAAAATGTAAATGTACAGATAGATAAAATGATAGATAAACGAAACCCATACAGAAATGGTTGAACATACAGAAGAGGTAGTAAGTTGATACATCTTATAAAAAACTATATTGAATTTAACCGAATCTGAATTATAAATTACTAAATTAGCAGAAATAAATACTAAGAAGACAACAACAATATGAGCCGGACAAAGTTATGTTCCTTCAATAATTACTTAAGTAAAATAGCAAAAAAGGAGTTAATATGTTTAAATACCTATTTGGTGTAGAATATGTCACTAGGAGTAATAAGAAACTGGTTGTTTTTAAAAACTGGTTTAAAAAAGGTTATACTGTTAAAGTAAAGATTTGGAACTTTTTATATCAAGAATACGAATTTTTTGATGTAAATCAATTTAGTAGCCTAGAATTAGTTGATGATTATATAAAAAGGAATTAAAGGGTAAAACATGACATCTAAAAAAGAAACTATATATAGTATTAATAAATTAATTAAACAATATCAAAAGCGTTCACAAAATGTTCAAGAACAGTCATCAAAAATGACTCAAGAAAAAGATATAGTTTTAACTGAAGGGTTTTTGCAAATAGAAATATTACAAAATGAGGAAATGCTTATAGAAGAGTTCATTTCTGATTTGAAAGACTTGCTTGAAGATATACAAGATGAAAATTAATGAGTTCACAAAAGAATTAATTAAGGAATATCATTTACCCATGATGAGGGCAAAAATGCTTTTTGAAGGTTGTAAAAATTATGATGAAGCATTAAGAGTTCTTGCATTAACAGAAGAAAATTGGAGTTGGAGTATATTGGATTATAGAGATTCAGAAGAATTAAAAAATCTTAGAAAAATTTTTCAAGAGGAAGAAAAACTTGTTTATATTCATTGGGGTTTATGGAACCAAGACAGAGGCATACCAGATTATGAAATTTGGAAAAGAAGATATTTAAAAGGAAAATAATGAATAAAACATATTCAAAAAATAAAAAGGCATATCACGATTATGAAATGTTGGAAAGTTATGAAGCAGGTTTAAAATTATCAGGTGCTCAAGTCAAATCTGTAAGGGCAAGTACAGTAAACTTATTAGGTTCTTATGCTTCAGTTGAAGATGGAAGTAAAATAATTCTTAAGCAATGTCACATATCAAAACCAGACCATTTGGGATATATGGCTAAAGGATTTGATGAAACTGCCCATATTTCATTATTACTTAGTAAAAAAGAGATTAAAGAAATACTTAAAATGGTCCAGAATCCTGGAATCAGTTTGATAGTAACTTCCATTTATCAAAGAGAAAATACAAAGAAAATTAAATGTAAACTTAATATCGCCAAAGGTAAAAGAGATTATGACAAACGAGAGTCTTTAAAAAGAAAAGCTCAAGATATGGATGCTAAAAGAGCAATGAAAAATTATTAATTTTATTTTAAAGTTGTTATGTTATAATTATATTAATAAAAAAAGAAATGAAAAATCTTCTTTAAATAAATTAATTACACAGAGACTTCAAAGAATCATTATGAAATTAGAATAGACACAGCAAATAGCACTTATTGGTTCCAAAAAGGACAATCAAGTGAAGAAAACTTCTAACAGAAAAAGGAAAATTAACAATGCAGATGGCAATAATATCTTTAATAATGAGGTAATTAAATTGTTGTCTAAAAGAACCTTAAACAAAAAAGAAAGGAACAAATATGAAAATCTATAGAAAAACTTACAGAAGTTGTACTACTTCAGAATCAGTGGAAATATCAGATGGACAAGAAGAACTTTATGAAAAGGGCAAAATTTCATTAGAGGATTTATTTAGTAATAAAGAAAAAGAATTATTAAACAAAAATAAAAATCCTGAAATTGAATATGAAAATAGGGAATATAGCCGAGAAGTTGAATATGAATTATCCTGGAATTAAGTGAACTCATTACATAACTACTTTAAAAGATACTTTTAGTCATTTAAAAATGATGAATTAATTGATAATGCTTATGATAACAAAGAGGAAGTTAAAAAGCCAATGAGGAACATAATAAATCATCTTGGCATTAGACTTTAAAAATTGAAATATAGGAGAAATTTAATGAGCTTAATTTTAAAAGAAAATTGGAAAAGGTTTAAAAAAATTATAATTGAACCTACACTTAGGGACAAGAATAATAAATATTATCACAATAAAACCGTTTATATGAGAAAGTTACAAAGTAAATTATTTTTAATTGCAATATTAGCAATCGGTTGTTTTATGCCTAGTATTTATTTTGTGCCTTCTGTAATGGTAATAACTATTACTTGGCTTATAGGAAGATATTATGATACTAAATTTGATGAGGGATTTATCAATCCTTTAAACGAAACTCATAGAGCTTTGTTAAAAAGATACAATAAAATGGCAGTGGATAATGCTGATAATAACCTCGAGGCATCTCAAGAAGTTATTAATTTAACAAATACAGCTTTAAAACATTATGAAAATTGGCCTGTAGATAAAACTTCGAGATGGATAGGGTATGCACAAGGTATGTTAATTCAGAATAAATTTACAACAGTAGATAAAGAACGGGATTTCAGTCGACCTTTATTTCATAGAAGTTATAATGAATTAGGTTATGATAAACCAAGATCAGTGAGTATTTATCAAGAAAACTAAAGAATTAACTAAAAAATAGTATAATAACTATATAACTGCAAAGGAAATGATAGAATGCAAAGAGATAAAAAAGACAATAACGAAGAGAGAAAGAACAATAATGAAGAGAAGAAATTAAGTTCAACAAAACATACACTTTTTAAGAAAAAAATACATAGTTCTGAAAAAGCAAATAAAAAAGGTTTATTTAAAAGAGTGCCCGGATATACACAATATAGGTTTTTTGTAAATGATTTTGAGGAATTTGAAAAAGGACTTCATGACATTTATAACGAACTTTGGAACGCAGGGGGGAGTGATAAATTAGAATTGAGAATTAACTCAAATGGTGGAATGGTTAATGAAGGGGCTCAATTCTACTCAATAATCAAAAATAAATTTAATGGAAGAACTACAACTATTCTCGATAATAAAGGTTACTCAATGGGAGCACTTGCTTTTTGTATGGGTGATAAAAGAATAGTAACAGAAAGAGCAGATTTAATGTTTCACGATTATTCAGTAGGTGTTCTCGGAAAAGGTGGAGAAATTCAGGCAAGAACTGAGCATACACAAGTATTCATAAGAAAATTCTTTAAAGAGATTATTAAAGACCAAGGTTTTTTAACTAAAAAAGAATATGAAAACATGCTTATTGGACAGGATTTTTGGATGAATGCAGAAGAAATGTGTAAAAGAGGTATTGCAACTCATGTGCTTATGAATGGCAAAGAGATTAAAGCAAAAAAATATTTAAAACTATTACAAAAAGGAAACTCAAATGAAAAAAGTAAAAACGATAACAGCAAAAAAAGCAAATAAGTTAATTAAACAATACACAGCAGAGATAATGGATACAGGTAATTCAGATAAAATTGATAAGATAGAACGAAAAATTGCTATTCTTGAGAACTTTATCAATTTTCAAAAAGAACTATTTAGTTCTGATTGGTAGAAGATGTTGAATACAACTAAATATAAAGGCCTTGTTTCGCAGGGCTTTGATTATCATCACGGCTATATAAAAATAGAGAAAACATATAATAGTAATATGGAAGGCTTTACAGGTTTATCACTGGATTATGGATATACTATGAAGAAATTCTTTTACGATATGCAATATATAAAAGATTTTACAGAAGAATTTGATAATGAAATCTTAAATAAAATCATAAATTTGAAGAAACGAGACTTATGTTTAGATCTTGAGAAAAAATGGACTAATATTGGAAAAGAAAGTGTTTTTAATACCGATTTAGGTGTAGCAAAATTATATGAAGAACCTCTTAAAGAATATTTAGATGATACTTCATTTATAACATTTAGTAAGGAATATTATTTAAAAGAGGGTTTTAGTTTTTCAAATATCAACAAAGACCAGGATATGAGTAAACAACCATCTAATAAGAGATATTTTAAATCACTCTACGATACTCATAAAAAAGATTCACTGCTTATAGCTTTAGAAGAAGCTATTGGAGCTAATGAAGAAACTTTAAGTAAGGCACCAAACTTACAAGGTATTTATTATGTTAATTCAAGTAATAAAAATAAACCCCAAATTTATAGACTTGAAATGGAAACAACTTTATTTCAAATGAGATATCTTCAGAGGGAATGTGAGATAAGTAATATCTATTTTCAATTCGATGGGATGCTATTGCAGCATACCAACAGTGAATACAATGGATGGAATATCACTTATTCAACGATAACAGAAAACTTTTTTCAAGAAGGGATTTGGTTTATACCTTATATAGGCGATCCCTCTGAATTAATAAAAATAGGAGATTAAATGGCACTTATGAATAAAAGACAAACACCAGGGAGAATAACAGAAACGCATGTTTTCTTCTGGAGTAGCATTTATAGTCAATGGTACACTACACCAAAACAGTTTATAGAAGATGGAATTACATATACAAATGCAGAAAAATATATGATGGTTAAGAAGGCGAAAGTATTTGGTGCAACAGATATTTTAGAACAAATGCTTGAAACAGATAACCCAAGAGTTATTAAACAACTTGGTAGAAAAATTCCAAATTTCACTGATGCAGTTTGGGACCAACATAAAATGGATATTGTCACTCAAGGGAATGTACTTAAATTTGGTCAGAATCCAGATTTACTAGAAATTTTAAAAGAACACAAAGATAAAATTATTGTTGAAGCATCACCGCAAGACCCTATTTGGGGTATTGGAATGCACTGGGATAATGATTTGATCCTTGATTCTAAAAACTGGAAAGGCCAAAATTTACTTGGCGAATGTATAATGAGAGCAAGAACTATACTTATTTAAGTTGTTTAATATTATCTTAAGGCTATTATGTTATAATTGTATAAACAAAAAGGAATAGAGTATGGCAGATAGCACTAATAAAAAAATTTTTCACGGCGGGTGTACGCCTTGCTACTCACAAGATATTTATGGTATTACAAGATGTAAAGGGTGTCAATGTTATGAATCAGATTGGAGCAAACCAAATTTGTTAATGCAAGAAAGTGAATATAAAAAAATAATGCTAAAACACAATGAAAATTTTCAAAAATCCAGTACGCCAAGAACTTTTAATGAACTGGTTTCTCCAATTTCAGGCTTTAAACTGAAGAAAACTGTAGACAGAAAAAAAATGCTAAAACAGGTTTATTTGGATATTGAAAATGATTTTTCAGAAGGTACAAAAGCAAATCATATTCACGAGTTTTTTAGGGAAATGTTGGCGGTTATTCCAAAGGAATTCCTAGAACATAATTTCCCAACTATACATTTTAAAGATGCTTTAAAAGAAAAAATGGGAGAAGAGTTTAAAGAAGAAAAACCAGGAAAAAGATATATTTAAGGAAGTTTAAAGGAAAAGAAAGAATGAAAATAGTAGATATAAATGGAATAGAATATTTGGGATATGTTAGTTTAACTACACAGCCAAAAACATCTTATTTCTTACAAGTGAAAAGTTTAATACCTGAAATGACAGCATTCAAAGAAACTCTAAGAAATAGGGGCGAGGGAATAAGTTACTCAAATCATATTAGTTATTTTAATGTTAATGGCAGACCGAGAGGAACAATTTCTGTTAATAGTTTATTTGAAACGAGAGAATTAATTGAATTCTCTGAACAATATGAGGTTAAATTTCCGGAGTACACATTATAAGTTCAAGAGAAGGTACGGCAACATCAATGAAACCAATGAAACCAACAGTAAAACCGGAGCTAGCACTTGTACAAGAAGACAGTAGCGAAGCAAACATAGTGACAGTTCTATTGTCATCTATTATTGTGATTTTATTAACAGTGATTCTAAACACAAATTATTCCGGGCACAAAACACAAAATAAAATGGTTTATCAACAAAAGCAAGTTACCAAAGTTATTGTAAAAGAAAGGGAACCACTTATAAATTTAAGCAATAATGAGAAAGCAGCATTATTTTTAATTATTCCAAGTGGTGTTATTCTTTATTTTATATTTACAGGAATTGGTGCAGGTGCAAGAGCAGGTAAACAAAAAATTGATAGCTTCGGCAGAAAATATATTTAAGGAAATTAAAATGGCTTTAACAATAGATGAAATGAAGAGAAACGAAAGTAAAATGTTTTACGATATGTATCCAAGAATGGGTTTATGTCAAGATTATTCTTTAGATGGTATTACTAAAAAAGAACTATTTGAAGGGGTATCCGAATTAGATATTAGAAATAACACAAAGTTTGTTCAAGCACCTTGTTGGCATGTAGAAGGAATAAAATTCAATGAGGAAATCACTGCAGAGCAAATTACATTTGCAGCTAGAATGACAATGGCACAAATGCAATGTGATAGTATTGAAATGGATGAAGAATCTTTAAATTCATTAAAAGCAAAATATTATGGAAATTCTATCAAAAAATAGTAAATTTAATCTCTTCTTAAAGTTAATATGTTATAATTATTGTAGAATTTAACAAAAAGACATAAAATGAATAATTACTTACATCAAATTACAAAGTCAGCAACACCAGAGGTTGGAACACCAGCAACATTTTTATCTTATACAGATAGAAATCCAGGAGTAGTTACTAAAATTAATTCACCTAAAAATATAGAAATCGCTTATGTAGAAACTAAAACCTTACCAAACCCAAATACAAAAGATGGTTCTTATGAAATGGGAGAAGTTCGACAATACAAATATACCGTTGATTTAACAAGACAGGTTCAGTTTATACTTTAAGAAAAAAGGTAACTGGCAAATGAAAGGCTGTGCTTTAAATAGTGGATGTGGTAAAGTTATAACAAACAAAATATAAAAGGTTAAAAAATGAAGATTATCTTAATTCTATTAATTACTTTAAGTCTTTATGCTGAGACTTTTAAGGAATATAAGGACACTGTAGGTAAAGATATAGTTGCGTTTGATAAAAAATACGGTGCTGTTCTTTATATTAAAATAATCCAGAAGCATATTATATATTTCATAAAGTAAATGGGAAGTTTTTAGTAAAAATTATTATGGTAGATAATTACTCTAAACTCGATTTAATAACGATGACTTATCTTGATTATAAACTAAAACTTGAAAAACAACTAGAAACAAGATTAAGAGTGTTTAATTTAATACAAAAAATAAAGAAGGAGAAAAAATGGCAAAGGAAAACAGTAGGGTAGAGTCATTGGGTACTAGAATGAAGGAATATGAAGCGCAGTCAGAAGTTAGAATTAATCCTAAAGATCATATAATAATTCGTATTGATGGTCACAAATTTTCTAAATATACTAAAGGAATGCAAAAACCATTTGATAAAATATTTAGTAAAGCAATGGAACTTACTACAATTGATGTTCATAATGAATTTAGTGCTGTTATTTCTTATACACAAAGTGATGAAATCACATTAGTTTTACCAAGTCTTATGAATGCTGATAAACATAAAGGTCAAAATAAACCAAAATGGGAACATACTTCAGGTGGTAGAACACAAAAACTAGCATCATTAGTATCAGGTTTTACCACAATGAGTTTTAATAAACATTTTCATTGTGAAGTAAATAACTATCAAGACGAAAAAGGTATTGACCCTGATTATCTTTGGAAAATGAGAAGTAAAGAATATAAAGCTTGGTTTGATTGTAGGGTATTTGGTGTGCCATCGGATGAAGAAGCATTTAATGCAGTAATGTGGAGAATTCGAGACTGCACTAAAAATTCAAGAAGCATGTTTGCACAGACTTATTGTAGCCATAAAGAATTACAAAATAAAACAGCCTTAGAACAGGTGCAATTTTGTAAAGAAAAAACCGGAAAAGATTGGGAGTTAATTGAAGACCGTTATAAGTATGGAGTTTTAGTAAAGAAAGAAAAATACTTAAAACCTGTTTTTGGAGGTTCTATGGATTATACTCAAAATGAATTTGTAGAAAGAAGTAGAGTTGTAACATATAGTGAAAAATTAACTTTTAGCGATAAAGCAGTTCAAAAAATTATGAGAAAATATTTGTAAAAAGAGGAATTTAAATGGTATTCAAAAAACAAAAAGAATGGTTTAGTTTACAGCAATGCATTGATAATCCAGATAAATTATATATTTTTGGTGATAATACATTTAGAAAAGGCACTTGTGGACAAGCGCAGATTAGACATTGTGATAATTCCTATGGAATTTGTACAAAATGGGCACCCAATACAACCGATGGTGCTTATTTTTCCGATACCATTAACTGTTTAGAAATAGTTGAAAAAGATATTTTGACTTTAATTAAATTATCTAAAGAGGGAAAATATAAGGAAATTATTTTTCCTTTGGAAGGAATAGGTTCAGGTTTATCCAAAATGCCTCAAAAATGTCCTTTGCTTTATAGAAAAATGAATAGATTATTTAAAAAGTACTTTGATATATCTTACAATAATTTATAAATAAACTTAAAGGATGTTAATGGAAGATTCTAATGTAGTTTTAAAACTAACGGGAATAATTAATGAACTAACTAACATTATTGCTGATTTAACCAAACTAAGAAAATTGCCCACAGAAGTAGATTTTGAAAAAATAAATACAACTGAAAAAATAGTTGAAGTTATTAAAGAAGAACCAGTAGAAGTAGTAAAAGAAATACCAGTAGAAGTAATAAAAGAAGTAGAAAAAATAGTTGAAGTTGAAGTAGTAAAAGAAATACCAGTAGAAGTAATAAAAGAAGTAGAAAAAATAGTTGAAGTTGAAGTAGTAAAAGAAATACCAGTAGAAGTAATAAAAGAAGTAGAAAAAATAGTTGAAGTTGAAGTAATAAAAGAAATACCAGTAGAAGTAATAAAAGAAGTAGAAAAAATAGTTGAAGTTGAAGTAATAAAAGAAATACCAGTAGAAGTAATAAAAGAAGTAGAAAAAATAGTTGAAGTTGAAGTAATAAAAGAAATACCAGTAGAAAAAATAGTTACTAATAAACCATATTCTGAGATTGAGGAAATGAAGATAAAAGCGCCTAGTGGTCCGGCACCGCACAAATTCCCGAAACACCTTTACTATAAGGAAATAGAATTAAGTCAATATCAGGGTGAGTTGTTATATAAACCAAGATATATTCTTCAACCCAATCAAAAGGCGTACGGAATTCAGGATGAATGGAATGTAATTGTAACATTTAAAGAAGACAAATATATTACAGAGCATCCTCAGGAACATTTTAATAATCACATTTTAACAAGGAAACATAATGGCAATTGATATGAAAGATTCAATAAAAATTTTACAAAAAATAAGAGAAGCATTAAATAAAAAGACAAATACTACACTTCAAGTAAACGGAAATAATAAGGCAGGGATAAGTTTTGAACGATTTCATCAGAATAATACTATTTCACCAGATGAAATGTTTGGAGACCAATTATACGGTCATCCATTAATTAAAGAAATGCTTGATGTAAAGAAATAAAGAAAAGGAATGGCAAAAGAACAAAGTTATGGAATATGCCCATATACAATTATATTAGGAAACTTTTTTGTTTTATTAAATAAAACATCTGAGGAAAGCTATTATAACTTCTTTAAAGGTAAAATCGAAGAAGGAGAAACTACTGAGCAATGTGCTCAAAGAGAATTTTTTGAGGAAACAGGAGTTAAAGTAGATTCTAAAGATTTTGAAGATTATTTCTTTCAAAAATCCTCTAGAAAAGATGTAGGTATTTTTCTTGTTGATTGGGCAAGATATCAACAATTTCCTTTTTATTTTCAAGAAAAAGAAATCTGGAGTGCGACTTGGGTTAGATTAAAATCTATTGAGGTTTCTAAAAATCAACAAGAAATTATTAATTCTATTGAATTATTGTTTAAACCACGGTTTCAGCAGTTAAGGAATATTTGTTTTCCAACAGCTAATATAAATAACATAAATGAACTTACCAAAAATGATAGAACTAATAAGTTTTCTTCGGTTAAAAAGTAACAAATGAAGAATAATGTCTTTAAGGGCTCTTATCATTCATATTAGTGACAACGATTATGAGTTCAACAACGGATATGTGCAAATTTATCTAACCCAGATTGTCAATTTAGTAAAATTTTAAAGGAGTAAATATGATATATTTAATAGTTCTGAGTTTTCTGGTCTTGAAAATAATGAGTTTAGTTATTATACACAATAAAGTTAAGAAAAACAATAAAGTTAAGAAAAACAATAAAGTTAAGAAAAACAATAAAGTTAAGAAAAACAATAAAGTTAAGAAATATATTTAATGTTGTTTTAAGAATAATATGTTATAATTATATATATTAAAATAAGGAAGTCACAAATGACAACGGAAATAGTAGAAACATCAATAATTGAAACAGATAAAGCAACAAGATCTCAAAGTTCAGTAGCAGAGTTAGAAGTTGAATTCAGTGCATTTATTAAAGAAATGGAAGTTGCAAATAATTCAGTTTCAAGTAAAATGCAAATGGACGAGTTAAATGAAATTAGTGATGAAGTTATTAAAGCAAAACAATATTTAACTTCTTTTGCGTCAGGTGAAAAGAAGACAGTTAGAGAACAAGCATATAGTCAATTAAAAGGTTTACCATTAATCGGAAACTGGGCCGGCAAAAAAGTAGTAGAAGTACAAGTGCAAGCAATGAAAGACGGTGGAGTTAAAGAAGTATTAAATAGCATTTTTGAATCTTTTGAAGTTAAGAAAAAACGATTAGTTGAATTGACTGTTATGGCAGAAGGAATGAGGAATAATTTAATCCATCAGGAAAAACAATTGGAAAAATATATTCAAAAATTGGATGAAATTATTGAAAATCCCCCAAGTATAGCTGATAAAATGAGAGCTTTAGATATGAGTATTATTGCAAATAGCCAACAACATATTACTAAAGATATGGTATATAATAATTTAGCTTTTATTATAGAACTTCTTGAAAACTTAATGATTAAGATTAGTAAAACATTGCCAACCCTTAAAAATACTTTAAGTAACTCGTTAAATATTGTTGGTTCAATTAATAGTATTAAAGACGCAGTAGAAATGATGAATACATTAGAAAGTTTAACAAATGAAATATCTCAATCAAGTACTAACAACATTCAAGGTTTAATTGTTAATGTTACGGAATCATTAAGTGACGGGACTGATATTGAATTTTATAAAGATTCCCAAAAAAGAAATGAAGAATTTAACAAGACGCTTATAGATGCTAGAGTTAGACATATTGAATCAACAGTATCGAATTATGAAACTCTTAAAACAATGCAAATAGATGCGAGTTCTCAGCTAGAACATAGAAGAAATGCTGAAATGAAAGCCCTAGGGATGACAGTAGATTCACTAAAAAAGGATACACAAATAGTTATATAAGAGGGTTTAAACATTAAAACCCTCACTTCTCTAAGACTAAGCGAGATTGAGAAATCTAAACTTTTAATGAATAGTACACTTAGTTGTAACTTTTATAAAATCAACAACAAAAACTTCTTTAAATAGATTAAATCCAAATAATATTTGAAGTTATGAAAAGTTGCTATTTGTTAATAAGTTTAAACTTATTTTAATGTTTAAAGTGTTATAATATAAAAAATAAATAAGGAAAATAATGAAAAATTTTTATACAGCAGTTGAGTTAGGAAAGTTATCAGATGAAGAGTTAATTAAATTAACTTCTTTTGAAGGTGCCGGAGAAACATTTTTTTATTCTAATATTCAAGTAGTGGGAGAAGATAATAGTGAATTTTGTTTTAAACTTAAAAATGGTGAAGAAATCTTCACCAAAAATGTCAACTTAATTAGAGAGATTAAACACGGTAAAGCAAGATATGATTTACTTGCAAAATCATTAGAGAATATGAATACTGAAAAAGATTCACACAAATCATTTCAAAATGAAATGAAACAAATGTTAAAAGATGAATTACAACATATAAATAAACAAGTTGAAACAAATAAAACAAATTTTGACTTAGGAATCCAAAGTAATAGTAAGAAGATAAATGAAGCACTTACAAGCATGGAAACAATGATTGAAAAAGCTGCAACTTCTTGGGATAATAAGATAGATACTCTAAAGAAAGTAGATACAAGAAGATTGGATAAAATGATGTTACAAATGGAAACAATTACTAAAGCGTTTGGCCAATTACTAGAAGATTAAAAGGATTAAAATGTTAAGAAAATTCGGAAAATTGTTTGGGAGGTCTACAACTTACAAGATGAAACAAGAATTTTTCAAAATTCTTGAGCTTGAAGAAAAAAGATTAAAAATAGTTAAAGAATATGGTAATAATCTACCACAAGATATAGCAGTTACCCAAAGAGATATTTTAAGAAATAACCTTTTAACATTGGCAAAGGTTGTTGACTCAGAAGGAGGATTTGAAAATCCTCTGGAGAAAATGCTTAAACAAGAATACTTCAACATTCAAGGTACTAAGCCACAAGTCCATATAATTGATTTTGATGAATATAAGTATAATGATAACTTTTCTCGTAAAGAATTTTCGTTAAATGGAAAAGACGGAGTTACAACTTGTGAAAGAATAGATACTGGAATTTTTGCCGGGATTATTACTGATATGCTTAAATTTGAAGAAAAATTTATAAATCTTAGAGGCCCAAAAATAAAACAGCCCATCAAAAACAAATTAAAGTATTTGGCAGAACAGAAAATAGTTAAAAAAGTCCAAGAATTCGCAAATATGTTTAAAGGAAATGAACAATTGGTTAAAGAATATATTTTTAGTGGTCTAAAAGGAGAAGATGGCTACTGGGATGATTTTGACGAGTTTAAATTGAGATTAAACTTTATGGGGTTACTATACTATAAACTGGGCAACCCAGTTTGGGACGGAGGGAAATATAATAAAGTTTCATCAGAAGATTTCGAAATAGGGACTAAAAAACTGGTTTATATTTTTTCAGGAAAATATCTAGAACTCAAAAAATTATTAAGTAACATAAATATTAAGAATATGGATTTTATTATTTGTGAAAATCAAATGAAATATGAGTGGGAGGGCAAATGACTAAAAAAGAAGTTTTTCAAACTTTTTTGAAGAATTACAATATGTTTATTGATTTTAATGGTAGTGACTACACTCTATTTACTAAAGATAACACTATTGTAACGGTGGCCAACACACCAGACGAGCTTCTACAGTACATTATGGGTTATAATAACTGTTATGGAGAGATGCTTGAACAGATTTCTAAACTTGAACAAGCAACTGAAGCCTTGCATAAACAGAATAATCTCAATATAGAAAACTATGAGAATATTATACTGGGCATGGGAGGAGAACAAATCGAAGATGTAAGCACCGAATAGTAATGAAACTGTAAAAGGTGAAAACATTTACGATTTTAATATTGTTTTAAAGTTATTATGTTATAATATACTATAATAAAGGATAATATAATGATAGCATTAATATTAAAAGATATTAACGGAAGAACTTTAACTTTGGAAAATACAATTAGAATGATTAATGAAGAAGTTTATGGTGGAATATCAGAGGTAAGATTAAACCAAAATAATAAACACAGTTTTGAAATAAGAGCATTTGGAAATTTCAAATGCTCTGTATGCTCAAGATATTAGAATAGGAGTTTTAAAATGAATATTTTTCAAAAATTATTAGTTAAAATACTACCAGATAATATATTAAATAAAAATACAGTCGAGATTAATTCATCTGTAATGTACACTAAAATTGCATTTGATGCTAGTGTTATGAATAATAAAAATCTTGGTATAGGCATGTATGATATGAGTAATAATGTAAGATTGCGTAAAGGTGGGAAACTTCACAAACAATGTTCAACATTAGGCGAAGCAGAAGCACTTAAATTTACTCTAAAATATGCAAATGAAAAAGGATTTAAAAACCTTGCATTGTTTACTGATAGTCAAAATTTATCAAGACACGAATTAGGTCAATATACAAAAGATTACAATTTTAATAGAGTTGTCTTAACTTGGATACCAAGAGAATTAAATACAGAAGCTGATAAAATGAGTAAAGAAGGACAAAAACTTAATAAAAAAGTGATTTTTGAAACACCTAATCTAATATATCCTAAAGCGGCAAATGATACAACAGTTAAGATAAGTAAACAATCTTTATCTACTATTAAATCTAGAACAGGATTAAGAATTGTTTCAAAAGGAAATACCAAATCAACAAATCAAAAAAGTATTAAAAGTATGTTTAAAGATTATTCTTATAATCAAAAAGCATTATTTATTTCAAGATTGGCTGTAACAGAACCAGAAAAAGAATTCGGTAGAATGCTTATTCAGGCAACACCTGGAATTTATAATTTTCAACCAAGTAATAAAATGGCACCTTTAATAAGAATGGCTAAGACAATTATAGAACATAATGAGATGCCGGCTTATATTAAAAAAAGATTCAATAAATTTAAAATGGACAATAATCAAAAAATGGTTATTCACAACTCAACAAGTTTTAGAAAAGAATATGAAAGTAGGAAGTTACAAGCACTTAAAAAAGTGAATTATATAGCAAAAAAAGAACCAGTAATGAGAACATCAGATATGATGGAACTTGTGGCTGCTATAACTGCTTAAATTTTTTCTTTTAAATATATTTCTTGTTCTTTTAAAGTTGGGAAATAAAGTTCAGCATACCATCCCACTTTATGAAAATTACCAAATCTTTTTAAAGTGGCTATTGAAGATTTAGAATTACCTAATGGTTTTTCAAAACTAGACTTGGGCAAAGAAGAACTAAGTTCATTAAGATCACAATAAGGCATAATTTTAATAGAACTATTGGTGTATAATTTAAACCATTTTCCTTTTTTTAATTTAGTAGATAATATCTTTTTTCTATGATTAATTCCTACTTCTTTCTTCCACTCTTCAGAGTTTAAAGTTTCTTTAATTTTTCTTGCTTGTTCTTTACCTATAGTATTTTTCCACTCTTCAGAGTTTTTGGTGTAAGACATCTTATCTTTCATCTTCTTACCTGTGGTATTTTCCCACTCTATGGAATTTTTGGTTTCTTTAATTTTTCTTGCTTGTTCTTTACCTATAGTATTTTTCCACTCTTCAGAGTTTTTAATTTCCTTGTGTTTTTCTGATTGAATTTTTCCCTTAGTATTTCTCCACTCTTTTGAATTAAGTAATTTGCTATGATTTTCACTTCTTTCTTCCATTTTTTTCTGAAATTCTTCAGCTGGTATTAAATCATTTTCACTTATTCTACCATTTTTAATATCTTTATTATTCATTGCACAAAATGCACTTAATTGACTATAATTATCTATTGCTTCAGTAAATAAATAATGAGCATAATAATGGTCAGAATATAATAAATGAGTTCCGTTCCACGGATTTTCTTTAAGATTACTATATTTTGGGAAACAAGAGTTTGCTTGAGGCAAAATATGATGATATGAAGTTTTACCTTTTATTTTTTCTTGTTGATTATTTGTTATACAAAATTGTATATACTGTTTTAATTTTTCTTGTGATTTTATTTCTAAAGTTGAGTTTAAGAACTCTTGTAATATTTTAGTTTTCATTTGTTTATCCTATAATTTATTGATAAACGAACTTGCAGGTTACTTGTTTATCTATTATTATTTATAAAAGTATATATACTATCTTCAATCCAGTAACCTGCAAGAAACAAATATTAGATAGCATATATACTTTTACTTTAATATTATACTTAATCTTTACTTAATTTATCCTGCATTAGTTCTATTTCAGATTTTAATCTAACAATTTCTTTTTCATCAGTGAGTTCTTCTAATTTCTTGATTTTCTGATTAATAATTTCTTGATTAATCTGTTCAAATATGTATTCTCTAAAAGTTTTCATATTTCTTCTCCTTTAAGGTGTTTTTAATAAACATTATGTTATAATTATTTATATTTAAAAGGAAAGAAATGAAAGAAATGAAAGAAACTAAAGAATACAAAAAAATTAAAGAGTTCGAACAAAGAACTGGTGCGTCTGTAATTTATATTACAGTGACTGGTTCAAAATTATATGGAACAGATAATGAATTAAGTGATACTGACTATAAATTCCTCTTTATTCCCTCAAAAGAATCAGTTTTATTGAAACGGGATATAGATAGCATCAATTTGGGCAACCAATCTAAAGATAAAAATACTTCAGAGGATGTAGATATTCAAGGGCACAGTTTATATGCCTTTTTTGACCAATTAGCAAAATCTGAGACAGGGGCAATTGATGTTCTTTTTAGCATGTTTAAAGAAGATACAATAATGATGCAGGATAAAGCAATTATTGATAAAATTAGGAAAGAATACAAAGTTTTTCTTAACAAAAATATGAAAAGTTTTATCGGTTATGCTCTAAGTCAAACCAAAAGATTTGGAATTAAGGGTGCAAGATATGATGAATTAGATAAGTTTGTAAAATTACTTGAACAGTTTAAAAAAGATGAAGATATAGTAAATGTACAAGATAAATTAGGAAAAAGTTTTGATGCTTTTAGGATCATCCTAAAAGCGGGCAACTATAAATATATCAAATTTGTTATGGCACCAGGTTCAAGAGTTAAAGGTGGGGCAGCAGACGACGTTGAATATATTTCGGTACTTGGAAAATTATTTTCTGCTACTGTAACTTTTGAATATTTTATGACAAGAGTCGGGACTTTGTATAACCAATTTGGCAACAGAACCAAAACAGTTGCTGAGACAGAATCTAAAACAGATTTTAAAGCTCTGAGTCATAGCTTAAGAATTGCAGATGAAGTGAAAGAATTACTCGAAACAGAATTTATTAAATTTCCTTTAAAAAATGCAGCTTATATTCGTGAAATTAAAGAAGGAAAGCATGAAACACAAAAAGTAATTGATGAAATTTCAGATGTCCTTGATAAAGTTGATATTTTATTACTTAGCAGTAAACTTCCAGAAGAAACAGACAGAGAAAAATTAAACAAATTTCTTTTAACGGTTCTTACTTATAAATGGAATAAAAGAAGGAATTCCTAATGGATGTTGAACTAAGTAAAATTATGGATGCTGTGGATTTAACAGAAACAGTACTTATAGAAGGAATTAAGGATTTGCCAATTATTCAAAATGGGATGATTTTTACTCAAGACCCCAACGGACACATAGCGACCCCTATTAGAGATATTACAGGTTATAAGTTTACTATGCAGATTGACTTTAATGACTTTTTTATTGATGGCAAAAATGTAAAAGTTAGAAAAAGATATACCGGTTTCGAATTTACTTGCGGGTCCGAAGAGATATCAGATTATCATAAAGATTATAACAAGTTTTTGAAAGAATTCCAAAAAAATATTAAGTGTACTTTAAGAATAGAGTTTAAGGCATATATCAGGAAAACCACTGTTTCGGATACTAAAACTTTCTATAATATATCTTTTGCTACTTACGCCGTTGAAGAAATTCATTTATTGCAAAAGGATTTCCTGGATATATGTAGAAGAGAAATTATAAATAAAATTACACAGAGTACATCAAACACAAAAGAAAGGAAAGAGATATGAAAATTAGTTTAAGGAGTTTAAAAACGATTGAACTTGGATTAGAAATAGTTTGTGGTATTTTGATACTTGGAATGAGTTATGAATTATTGGCACCGTCAGTATTAATAGGCATTATATTAACACTTGGGGGAATATTTACAAGCATAAGTTATTTAAATAGCAAGGATAAAGAGGGGATTAGTGAAACGATTTAAAAAATGGACACGATTATAGCCGCATTTAGTCTTTTTATAAGGTCAATTAGATTAATTTATAGTTATTTAATTACAATAACATTTATTGCTTTTTAATCTTCTTGCGTGGTAATTATATAGATTGTTCATGCGATGTCGCAATTCAACTTATTTGGATTAAATCCAGAGAATAATCTTGAAGAATAATATCACAAGAGTTCTTAAATTCTAACTTTCTATTTATAAAGATTTAAATAGTAGGAACCTTATAGATAGTATGCAGAGCAATATAATCCCTCTGAGAAAGAGATAATTTTATACTTTGAAAAATTAAGTATTATTTAGTTATAATAGTATGATAAACATAAAGATAAAGGAAGTAAATGGAAGAAAATGTCATTGCAATAGATCTTGGGTACAGCTCAAGCAAGGTTGCATATAAAGATAAAATAGCGAAATTTCCAACAGCAATTAGTTTTGCTACGGATATTGGTGCCGCTTATGGGGAGGAGAATATTTATGAATTTGAAGGTGACAAGTACCATGTCGGTAAAGAGGCAGTAGATTCTGAAGCTTTTACAACCTCTGAGTATAAATTCCTTTTAAAATTTGCGCCACTTTTAATATTTCATATTTTAAGTAAGTTTGAAAAAGCAGATTTAGACGAACCAATTATTGTTAAAACAGGTTTAGCTATTGTTGATTGGGGCAAAAAAGACGAGTTTATAGAAAGAATTTCAAATATTAAAGTGAATGATAAGACAATTGAAATAATTCCGCAATTAATCCCTCAAGGTGCAGGTTGTGCGGTCGACTGGACTCACTATAACAATAATGACGAGTTTCCGGATAAGCTAACAGTTATTGATATAGGAAATAATACTATTAACCTTGTGCATTTTGAGCACGGAAAACCTCAAAGAAAAAATATGAAAAGTTATCCTGGGCATGGTGTTTCTAGTATTATTAAACCTTTTACAAGTTTTATGGAAAATAAATTTGCTGTAACATTTTCAGAACAAGAGTCTACCCAGACTTTCGATAAAGGCGAATTTAGGTATAACGGAGAATTACAAGATGAAGTAACAGAAAAGATTACTGAATTAAAATCTCAATTTGTTAAAAAAATATTTCAGAGTGTTTTAGTAAATGACAAAAAATTGCTTGCAATGTCAGATGTAGTTCTTATCGCTGGTGGTGGTGCATATTTACTTCAAGATATTCCTTTTCCACCAAATGTAGAGTTTGTAGAAGCACCAATGGAATTTTCAAATTGTAGAGGTTATTTACTATAATCCATAATTTTATAAGTAATTAAAAAGTAATCTAGAGATGTTATCAAGTAGTTAAACTTGAGTAAGAATGAAAAAATGTAGTATTTCAAAAAAAGAAATGCTAGGTTATATTTAGATAATATAAAGGAAATAAAATGAAAGAAATATGGGCAAAGATAATGTTTTTTTTAGAAGGATGCAACTTTTTAGAAGAGATTAAAACGAAAAATGAAAACGATTATAGAAGAAAACAAGAAGCAATAGATAAACTTTATAAAAAAGATTCCAAAGTTTATACTATGGAAGTATCAGATGATTTTGTAAAAGATACCAGCATAATAAATTCTATTGTTAAAGCAAAAGAAAATATTAAGAAAGCAAAAGTTAAAAAAGTAGTCAAACCTAAAAGACACTGGTATAATGACACACATTCTCAAAAATTGGTTATTGAGGGTGAAGAAGCCAAGTTACCAAAAACTTGGAAAAAAGGGCGTTTGCCTAAAGTTAAAAAGGATTAAAATGAAAAGTATAAGAAACTTAAAAGAAAATATTGAAGATAAAATGTATAATTTAATGAGGATTCAAAAAAGAATAGCGAAAAAATGTTATATTGGCAGAGAGTTATCGGTTATAGATACAGATGAAATTATAAATTCTTTATATGTAATAAACATAACAAACAATAAAAAAATAAGAAAATATCTTAAAAAAGGAAAAATACCAAAAGGCATAAAGTTAGGAAGTTTTAAAACAACTTTGAAAATTGAGTACACATACATTATAGAACTTATGTTAAGATTGAATACTGATATATATGGTGTTCAAGATATACTAGATAGTTATAAAGTATTTATATCAACAATTGAATCAGCCAAACACCCAGGAAAAGCAGGTTCAACAATAGAAAATGTTAGTTTGTTAATAGATTCCGAAAGATTACAAACAATAAGTAAGATAAAATAGCATGGCTGAAGCACAAAACTTAAGCATCAATCTTGATGCTAATTCGATTAATATACTTAAAAAAGTTGATGCTATCCATAGGGATAGTTTAATTAATGTAGGATTAGCACTCGTTTCAAAAACGGGTTACTATAAAACACTTACAGGAATAGCAGACTCCACTAATGAAAAATTGGATGAGGTCACATCACTTGAAGTTCTTGATGAAGATGGAGATAAACCAGTTTCTAAAAAGGCAAGTAAAAAGGCAAAAGCTCAAGAAGCAGAAGCACCGGCTAAAAAACCAGCATCAAGTTGGGATGCTTTTTAAAAAACTCTAGATTTTATCTTTCTTTAAGGTTATTATGTTATAATTATACTATTTAAAAAGAAGGATAGAAAATGTCAGAATTAATAAAAACAACAACACCAGAATTACAAGAATTAGAAAAAGATTATAAAGAAACAATGAGTAGTCCTTGGGATATGTATAATAATTTATCTTGGAATGAGGTAATTTGTACATTTAATAAAAAAGGTTACGAAGTAGCAAAAGAATTAATTAGAAGAAGTGATATAACTGCTTATAGAAGAGAAGAAGCTGCCTGTGGGTGTATATAATGGAAATAACAAAAAGCTTTATAGCACTTATGAATATTAGGAACAAAGTTGTTAATGCTGGCATTTTGAATAGAAATTTATCAGACGGCGGAATTGAATGTATGGTTGAAGATTATGGATATACTTATACTAAAAATTATTTGAAAGGACTTTTATGATATTATATTTACCAGGTGTAGAAAATATAGAAACGAATACCTTTGGTGAATATTTATGGCAAGTTGATAGTACAGATATTGTTGAAATAAAATGTACAGATAGACTTAGACAAGGTCCACCTAAAATTGTAAATGGATATTTTGGTGATGATGATGGATATAGAACTGGTTGGAATATTGATATAATGCACTATATTATGGAAGTATATACTTCAAAAGGCAAAAAAGAAATATATTTTAATGAACCATTTGCGAGAAGCCAAGCAATTAATGAAATAGCAGACCGCATGCAAAATAAAAATTTAAATGATAAAAATAATGATTTTTATTTAAAAAATAAAAAAAATTAGCTGAGGCTTTTTAAAAAGGAATATAATGGAAAATTTAGGAGAAGATTTAAGAGATTATTTTTATGATGAAAATAATGTAGATTTACAAGTTGAAACTGATGAAGATGAAATTACTGTTTATTTGGATTTACCAAGTACAGACAATTATGATAATCATATAACTGAAATAGAAAGATTTTTTAAATTTAGTGAATATGATGTTGAAGATTATGAAATTGACGGAGATTATGAAGGTATAATCACTGTAACATATATAGGAGAATAAAATGATAATTGATTATTTAATTATGGGATTTATTCTTATATTGGGAACTTTATTTGTTGGTTTTTTGCTTGGACTTAAAAAACCAATTGATTCAGATAAGTATTTTCAAGCAATGTTTACAGGATATGAAGAATCAAAATTAAGATGGCTTTGGAAAACTTTAATATTTGGTGTTGAATATATTGTGGGTGTTCTTATATTATTCATTATCAATACTACTTTTTATCCTGCAGATTTAATTAGAACAATTATTAAATATTTATTCGTTAGTTCAAATGACACAGAATCAAAAACGCCAAAAGCTAATTAGTTTAATTTTTGGTGGTAAAAATCTTCTCAACCAAAGTCAAATTGATATTTTAGTTCAAGAAATTACAGTCAATAAAAGCAAAGATTACTCGGATAAAATTTATTTGACTTATAATGATTTGGCAGAACAATTTAAATATTTTGGGCCTGAAATAAGTTTATCAAGAATGAAAAAAAGACAACACCTCGTTCTTAATTATGAAACACTTATTAAAAATGTTGAGACAAAGTTGCCGGAATTTTTTATTTAAAGAAGAATAGACTTTTCACACAATGAAAATGTTTAAACAGCAAATGTGGTACAAAAATTAGATTAAATTACGAGAAAAACTTATAAGTTAAACTGACTTAGAAATGTATTAGAAACAAGAATAAAAAAGAGAACCAGAATATGTCTTAAGTAAAAAAGATAGATATATTGAAACTAAAAATTAAAGATACAATATAAAAGGAAAGAAAAATGTCACTTTTAGAAGATATTAAGAAAGCACAATTACAAGCAAGAAAAGAAAAAGATAAATTTAGAGCAGGCGTATTGACTTGTTTATACGGTGAAGTAAGTATTATAGGCAAAAATGAGGGTAATAGAGAAACTACTGACGAAGAATGTATTAGGATTGTTACCAAATTTAAAAAAGGTGTTGAAGAAAACATTAGATTAAAAAGAGATTCTGGGTGTAATGCAAGAGACCTTGCTAAATTTTTTCAAGAAATAGAATTTTATAATACTTTTCTTCCACAGCAAATGACTAAAGATGAATTAACAGAATACATTAAAAAAACTATTGCACTTGGTGCTAATAATATTGGAGCGGTAATGAAAGTTATGAAAGCTGAAATTAATGGATTATATGATGGGAAAATGGCTTCAGAGTTAATCAAAAAGTTACTATAAATTTAAGTAAGATTACTATATAATAAATAAAAGGAAATTAATGGAAACAGTTTACGGAATAGATTACACAAAACCAGAAGTTATGTTACTTCAAGAAACAGGATTGGGTGTACCTGAAATGGCCGCAAGGACTTGTTATGACTCTTTTAATGCATCAGAAAATGAATGTATACCGAGATTAAATAATGCCATTAAAGCTCAGGATCTGACAGCGGCAACTCATTATTTAACCGAAGTTAATAATATTGAACACTCAGAATTACTTGATACTTTAGCTTGGACTCACTTCCATCACAGCATACTAGAACATACAAATTTATCATTTTTAATTAAAGGCACTTCTAGAGGGGTTCTTCAGGAGCATGCTAGACACAGAATCCAAAATATATCTGTAAGAAGTACAAGATACACAATGAGCGGAATTATTAATGCATTTGCTGCAACAGTTAAAGAATCTTCAGGAAAAAATGCTTTTATTAGTTTGGTTTTGCCAATGAATATGTTTGTGACTTCGGATGATAGTTATAACAGAATAGAAATTGGTGGAATATTTGACAAATTGATGTATCAATATAGATTACTTGGTAGAGAAAAATTTATGGAGATAGCAGTAGCAAAATCTAGTTTAGATTATGTTAATAGTACAGAGCCTTATGCAATTAAATTTCAATTACTTCAAGATGGTAAGAAAAAAAGAAATGTTGGAGATGCGCTTAAGCACATCGTCACGGATAACTGGAAGGTTGATATGATTGTTACCATGAACCTAAGAGGATTAAAAAATTATTTCAATTTAAGAGATAGTGGAGCAGCATTTTTTCAAATAAGATGGTTAGCAAAAGCAATGAAAGAAGTTACACCTTCAAAGTATTTGGATCTGATAGTAAGAAACAAAGGTAAATAATGTAAGATAATAAAATCGTCTGTTAAAAAGTGAATGAAAGTGTTGTGTAGATGCAAACATCAAATAACAATAGGTAACATCCAAGCAATAAAGATGATTTCTATTATGGATTTTTTGGGATATGTTTGTCATATAAATGGCAAAAATAGGGTAATTTTCACAGACAGAAAACATAGTTTTTGTGAAGAATCTGAAAGAAAAGATAAAAGGGAAAATAATGAAATATAAAACATTTGAAAGTTTGTTAAATACTTGTAAAAAATTATATGAAGATGGTAGCAAAAAAGATGAACAATTAACTAAAGCATTTGGTGGTGATACTACTATATTACAAGACTGGTGGGATAATTCAATAGTAGATATTCTTAATTCAATATCAAATGAATTTGGATTAGACACAGAAAATGATAATACAATCGATTGGTTATTCTGGGATAGTATGTGCGGATATGATATGAACAATAGATATTTAAGTTTTAATGTAGATGGAATTGAATATGTTGGCTCTCCCAAAAATGTTTACTTAGATTTGAATAATATGTTAGATGAAAGATTAGGGATAACAAAAGTAAATAGTGAACCGAAAAAATACGAAATTGATAAAGATTATAAAGAAGAAAAAATTGAAACTCATTTTATACAGACAAAAGAAATAAAAGATGTTTTAAACGGTGAAACTGTTAAAGAAACCCCAAGAGAAAGAATTATTAGATATTTTATATCGGCCGGGATAGAAGTATTACAAAAAATAACAGATTTTCCTAAAGAGACTGTCTTAAGTGCTGAGATAAATGTAGATAATTTGTATGACGAAATTAAAGAGTTAGGTTACGATAAACAACTTTTTAGAATTAATCTTTTAGATGTAAAGACTTTAAATAACAAATATAATATAGATTATATAAAGCTTTAAAATGATAATAGAAAAGAAAGAAGTTAAAACAGTATGTGATTGCTGTTTAAAAGAATTAACAGATATTGATATATGGGCAAATAACGAAAGTTTTCGAGAACTGTACTTAAAACGAACACAAGATAATATTGATTTATGCTATACTTGTGCTGGTAAAATATTTTATAGAGAAGTTCAACAAAAAGTTCCAACTGAAAAAATGCGGGAATGGATAAAAAGTCTTAGAAAAGTGGAAGGCTCAAACTTAGTTGAAAGTGCTGGTGAAACGGGAAATAGGGAGAATGACAATTGTTCAAAGGAAATATTAGTTAAATCTAGTCCAAACAGTTCAAGTAATTCATTAAAGTCAATTGATGACCCGAAAAGTATAAAGGATTTATAATGGGGATAGAAATAGAAAGAAAATTTTTAGTTAAAATGAAAAAAGGGCCAATGATAAGTAATAGAAAATATGAAATAACTCAAGGTTACATTTTAAATTTACCTGAAAAAGTTATAAGAATTAGAATATTTGATAATAGTACAGCTTATATAACTATTAAAGGTAAAAATGAAAATATGACAAGACCAGAATATGAGTATAATATTCCCTGCGCAGAGGGTGCAGAACTTATAAAAGTAATGTGTACAGATATTATCACTAAAACGAGATATATATGCAATGTGAAAAATAGTAAATGGGAAGTTGATTTTTTCCACGGAGATAATGAAGGTTTAATTGTCGCAGAAATTGAGTTAAAAGATGAAGATGATCCTATAGATTACCCAGAGTGGATAGGAAAAGAAGTAACTGGCAAGAAGAAATATTATAACAATAATTTAATTAAAAATCCTTATAAAGATTGGAGTAAATAATGGAAGTTTATGCAGATAAACTAGGCATTCCACTAAATGTCGGAGATAGAGTTATAATAGCCAGTGGTGAAACACAAGATTCTTCTATTTATTTAGGAACAGTTAGTGAATTATCTGTATCAAGATATGGTTCAAAACAAGTTAAAGTAAAAAAAGATGGTGGTTCAATAAATAAAAGAGAACCTGAAGATGTTTTAAGTTTAGTTATTTATGGGAATAATTGTCCCGAAGTTTTTATATAGGAGATAATATGGCAGATATTTTAAGTCAAGATGAAATTAATGCTCTTTTAGATATTCCTGATGAAAACTCAGGTGAACCAGATTTTGGTTCACCTGAGTTTAAAAAATTATCAGATGCTTTTAACAAAGCATTTCACAAAGTATTTAAGAGAACAGATTTTTATAGAGAAAAAGTGGAACAGAGTGGTTATATTCCTAGAATCCGGGGAACAAATCCTAAAGATATGATGGACAGTTTAAAGTGCGAAGAAGAATATTTTCAGAGTACATTAAAGAATTATAAAAAATTTAAAGAATTTCACAAGAAATTTAAGAAGATAGCAGATGAACAACCTGAAATTTTTATTTAGGAAAATAACCACAAGATATTTATAACTATATAAAAGAGACATTTAAAATAAAAACTAGAGATTTGTATCTAAAAGTTAGTAATTTAATATTAAATTAAGATTAATATGTTATAATTATATAAACAAAAAAAGGATATAATATGGCATTTAGTTACAAAGATTTAATGAGAAGCATCAAAGCAACACAAGCAAACATTGATGAGATTCAAGAACAAATTAGTTTATGTGATAGTGAATACGAATTGGCTCAATTAACAGCAGAGTTAGACCATTATGAAACTCAATTAAAGGTAACTGAAGATTATATTGATCGAATAGTGGCTAGAGGAAGATATTAGTGTTTCTCTTCCACTTGAAATTACCTAAATTGAGAAAATCGGTTATAATCGGAAAAACATGGATAAGGTTTTTTGAAACCTTAAAAGAAGAACAAATATATCAGAACTGAAGTAATATTATCGGTAGAACTATTTAATAGAAGATTATTCAAGAGATATACCACACAGCATTACGAGGAGATTTATACAAAAATAATGTTACTTAAACTTTTGTATTAGCACAAGATGCTAAAGTTGTAATTGAGTGTGTATTGGTTAGAGGAACAAATGAAAATTTGCAACTTTAATAAGCAATTCGATTAATACTCCAAAATAGAAAGGAAAAATATGTCTAAAAACTCATGGGTAGTAATTATTGGTGGAGGTTTAATAGGGTTAGGTTTGGGTGTAATGGGAATAACTTTTAATATGCCATTATGGTGGTTTTTAAATTTACCATTAATTATGTTATTAAATCAGTTTAGCGGAGAAATAGGTGACTTTTTCTCAGATTGGTACAACGATATCATAAAAGGTGAGGTAGTAAATATAATTATTCCCAGAGAAGAGATTAAAGAAAAGCGAAAAGAACAAGCAAAATCTAAGAAAAAATATATTTAACAGAAAAGGAAAGAAAGAATGAACATAACACAAGTATTACCTATAATGGCGGCAAGTAAAAAGACGGGCGATGTTGTACTAATGAGAGGACTGCATGGAATAGGTAAAAGCGCTATAACAGTACAATATGCAGATCAGTATAATCTTGGTCTAGAGATATTAATATTATCTCTAATGGAACAAGGCGATTTAATCGGAATACCAAACATTACTAATAATACAACTACTTGGGCAGCACCTGACTGGTTAAATAATTTAAGAGATAAAGCATGGCCTAAAAGATTTAATTTTGAAGATTTAGAATTTAAAGATAAAAATTTTGAAGAAGAAGTCAACAAACATTCAAAAAATGCAATACTTAGAGAAAATTTAAATAAATTATATAACGAGTTTTATAATGTTAATTTAATTGAGCCTGTTTTAACAAAACAGGATAATGTTTCTTGTAGATTGTCTAAAGAAACTGTATTATTTGTTGATGAATATTCAAGAGCTGGTGCAGACATACATAACAGCACAATGCAATTAATATTAGACAAAAGACTTCATAATCATGTATTGCCTTATGTTAATGGTGTACAAACACAGATAATTGCTGCAGATAATCCCGCTGACGGTGATTACCATGTAACTGAATTAGACCCAGCCAAATTAGATAGATTTTTAATTATTGATGTAGAAGTTGATGCAAAAGCGTGGTTGGCTTGGGCAAGAGAAAATGAGGTTAATTCTATTGTAAGAGATTTTATTATGAATAACCTAACAAAAATCCATTATGTTCCGGAAGACCAAAGTCAAACAGGAGCAACACCGAGGTCTTGGACTATGCTAGGAAAATTTGTAAACCTTTTTGAAACTATTCCTGAAGAAAGTATTTTTCCAATTATTAGAGGTAAAGTGGGTAGCTCATTAGGAGCACAATTCTATACATATTACAATGATTATAATAAAAATGTAAGTATTGAAGACATTCAAAAGATTATAGACCAAGAATTCTTTAAACAAGGCGATAATATTGACTTAGAGAAAATTGGAAAAGTTGTTAAGGAACTAACAAAAGAAATGGAAGGCGTAACTAAAATGGAGTATGCAGAAGAATTATTTTCGGCCATTAAAACTGAAATTAACGATGCTAAAGGGGTTGAAAATGTAATCCATGTTCTTGGCTTTTTATACTCACTTGATTTGGAAATCCTAACTTCATTACTTAAAGAATGGAAAAACAATGAAAAAGAAGCATTTTATGGATTAATGAAACTTGATCCTAAGAAGGCACTTGCCTTAAAAATTAAAAGTAAAGTTCAAAAATAATGAATAAAATACTTTTAAATGATGTTTTAAAAGTTAAAAATGATTTTTGGGAGGGAAGGAACCCAGAAATTATAGGTTTAGTATCAGAAGTTCATACCGATTCTAAAGTATATTTTATGAATTTTATAAATGGTATAGATGCACTCCCAACTGTTTCTAATGGGTTTTATATTAAAGAAAATGATATAATTGAAAATTTTGGAAATATCAAAGTTTTTAAAGATAAGTATCCAGAATATTTTTTATAATTTTTCTTATGAGCATAAGTTAGATAGTTATGGAAAAATAAATAATAAAAATATGTTGGTCGATTATGGCAACTAAAACAAGTCCGGGTATAGGTGATTTTCTACTACACTCAAGTAAATCTGGTAGAAATATGATAGTTGAGATTATGGAAATTTTTATAACGGATTCTTGTAGTGTTATAATAGCAAAGAAATATAAATTTATATAAAGAATATAAATCTATATAATAGTATAAAAAGTTATACTATCCTTATTTACTGCTTCTAAGTAACTTCTATAGAACAATTTCTATAGTGGTATAAGAACTCCACAGTCATTAATTTTTTATACTGGTTAGGTACTATTCTATCCTAGCCAGTCTTAATGCTTCATTTAGTATGTTTATAGAAGCATTTATATCTCTATCTTCTTCAAAACTGCATTCAGAACATGAGTATATTCGCTCTTCGAGCGATAAACTCTCTTTTACTGAACCACATCTTGAACAGGTTTTAGAGGAAGGATAATAAGTATCTATTCTAGATATACTAACTTGGTTTTCGTTAGCTTTATACTCTATTTTAGATACTAAATCACTCCATGCTATATTAGATATAGCTTTAGACAATCTTCTATTTTTAATCATATTTTTTACTTGAAGACTTTCTAAACCTATAAAATCATATAGATTGATTAGTTTTTTGGATACCTGATGATTTATAGTGTTTCTTGAATTCTTTATTTTATTATGCACCCTAGCTACTTTTAATCTAGCTTTATTTCTATTTTTGCTTCCTTTCTTCTTTTTACTTAGTTTTCTTTGTTCTAATTTAAGTTTTCTTTGGTACTTATATGTTAATTTATGATTTTCTATAGTATATCCATCAGAACATATTATCATATCTTTAAGACCTAAATCTATACCTACTTTCTTATTGGTTTTCTTTCTATTATTCTTTACTTCTATCTTATGTGTTATGGTTATTCAGTACTTATCTAGGTTATCTTTTTCTATAGTAAAACCTGTTATTTTACCTATATTATGGTTTGTTTTATGTTTCTTAAATTTTATTTTATGGTCTTCTTTAGTATAAGATGACTTATTGCTTTTATTTAATTGTATATGGTTATCTTCTATTTTAACTCTAGAACCAGCCTTCATACCTATAGTCTTTTTAGATGTCTTTTTACTCTTAAATTTAGGATATCCTCTATCTGGTTGTTTTATAAATTCCTTCATACCAAGATATAAATTAGATAAACTAGATTGTATAAAATCATTAGGTAATTTATTAATAAAAGAATATTCTTCTTTTAATTTAGTACTAAAACCTACTATACCAGTTTGATTAGGTATCTTAGGTCTCACTTGACCTTTATTTTTGCCTTTTTCTATAGTGTACACACCAAAATAATTATCTTGTATCTTACCTAAAACATTATTATAGGTAAATCTATAGAGGTTAAATTGTTTATCTAATAATGCTTTTTGTTTAGCATTAGGATATAGTCTATATTTGTTTGTTCTTACTAATTCCATATTTAACCCCTTTATATTTATTTATACAATTATTTATATAATATTATTTTTAAGATTTTCTTGTACAGATTTTAACATCTTTCTTCTATTACTATACATTTTCATACTAAAATGATGTATTATAGATATTAAATCCTGTGTTAATTCAGTTTGAAAATCTTCTTCTTTGGTAAAATTTATATATACTATATCTGTTCCATAACTACTAAACCATTTTTCTATATAATTATAGCCAAATCTAGTAAGTCTATCTTTATAAGAAATATATATAGTATCTATATTACCATTTTGTACTTCTTTAATAAGAGCATTAAAACCCTTCCTATCTTCATTCATTCCAGAAGCTATATCTTTATATACCTTATCTACTATAATACCTTTAGAAGCAATAAATTCCCTTAATATTTTTTCTTGCTTTTCTAAGTCTTCTTTTTGTTTAGTATTACTTACTCTACAATATATAACTTGATTTTTATCTTTGGGTTTTGTGAGCATTAAACTATCTATATCATATAAGAAATTCCTACTATTTAATTCTTTGTATTTAACCTTTCCTTGTCTTCTATAATTATTTAAAGTTTGACTTGTAATGCCCAAAATCTCTTTTATTTTCTTAGCGTTTATATAACTCATTTATTTCCTTTTATATTTATTTATATATTAAGTAATTTTATTATATAATTTATTATAGATAGAAAGTTATTAATTATAGGTGCAAAATAATGTTTATTATTGGAGAAAAAGGTCCGGCACCTCTTAAAGGTACTATTGCTTATGTTACTAATTATGATTTATGGATAAATTGCAATTTAGAAGAAATCCCTAGTAAATATCCGGAGGTATATATTTGAAAATAAATGAATTAAAAATAACTCACACCAATGGAGATTTATATTCCGGATATACGATTGAACTTAACAATATTACTAAATATTTTGAACACAATGAGAAATTTCAAGAAGCAGGAATGTTCACAACTAGAAAAATGAAACAACTTTTAGAGGACCCAGAATTCCTAGACTTTGTAATAAGTAATTACAAGTCTTCAGAACCAGTTGTTGATTTTGATTCTCTAATAGTAGAAAAGGGAGTATCAAAATCAATGCAGGTGCTATTTTATCGTTCTAGAATAGCAATGAATTATTTTGGAGTGATAACCGAAATGTTAATGAAACTCCGAAATCGAAAAACGATTTTAATTAAACTAGAAGACCCCTTAAAAAACTTTAATATAGAAACAATCGTAAAACTACAAAATAAAGAAGAAATGAAGGAGTTTTTTGATTATCAATATATTGAAAACAAATACCCGGAGATGTATATATGAAAAAAAGAGAAGTATTAAAAGGTGATTATGTTTTAATAAAAGACCGTAATGATATTCAGCATGTTGTAAGAGTAGATGCTGTTGTAAAAATAGATACGATAAAACCTTCAAAAAAAGTCCAAGCGTATGCAAGTACTATTATTAAAAGTATAGATAAAAGTAATCTTAATACCACCACATTTTATGATAAAGATGTACAACTAATATTAGGAGCTATAAATGCTCGAACACTAGAAACAGAATATCCTGAGATATTTCTATGATTGGTAAATTTGTATTAATAAAAACAGATAATATTATTGAAAAAGGTTCGAAGCACTCAGAAGATCAACCTTGTTATTTTGTGGTAAATATAATAGAAAAGAGTAAAATTGGCAGAGATTGGAAATCAAAAGTTCTTTGGTTTTATGATGTTGCATATAATGAATTACATTTTTTTAAAAAAGATATATTGTTTGAATTTGAAAAAGAACCATCTTGGAGAGAGATGGAAAACATGGAAGGAACACATCCAGAGTACTGGTTATAAAGGATTAAAAATAGTTTATGCAATGGTAGATGACCAACTGAATATTTTAAAAATATATTCAGAAAAGGGTTTAGATGACATTAGAAAATTAAGAACTATCCATGTAAGTAAATTTGAAAAATTAAAATTTAATGGAAATTATGGAAGTTCAACTGTTTTTCCGTTTTATGATATTAATGAGGCAAAAATAGTTACTGCTATTAAACAGGTTCAGGGATTAAAGGAACAAGCAATTAATTATGAGAATAACGACTGGAAAATTAATGAAAATTTCAAAAGTATAGATAAAACTCAAGAGTGGTTGAAAAAGAAGGAAAAAATTTATCCAGAGTACTTCGTTTAATCTTATTTTAATATTTATTATGTTATAATTATTATAGAAAAACACATAAAGGTTATATAATGACAAAAGCGATAAACAACTACAGAATAAGTATTAATTCAAATGACAGATTAACTGGAGAGTTTACAGGTGGAAAAGAATATTTTGAAACTGAAGCAGAAGCAGTGATAGTTTTTAATAAATTTGTTTTATAAGAATTAGCACCAAATAATAACTTTCTATTTATAGAGAAATATATAAAAATGAAATTTTAGCAAGTTTTGATACAACAGGAATATAAATGATACATAATTTTTTAATAGAGTCTTTGAATGATATTGAAGGTATTAATAAAATACAGCATAAACTACAAGATACTTTGTTAAGACCAGCAAAAATCCCTAAGGGAACAGCGGCATTATATTTTAGTGCAAGTGAACTTTCTCGAATAGTTACTAAATTTTTAGATATTAAAAAGAAGTTTATTGAATTAGATTTATTTAAAGATGAGTTTGATAGATGTAATTATTTTAAAGTTTCTGAATTAGATACACTTACTTTAATAGAACATAATTTGATGCTTTGGGATTTAAATTATGAAAGTTTATTTGCCACTTTAAAGTATGAAATAAACGATTTAACAGAAAGAATAAAAAGAGCACCATTAAATTGGTATAATAAGCATGCTTATTTAATAAATAATGAGACTTATATTGACAAAAAATATTTTAGTATTTACAGAATAGTTGATAAAAATTGGGATACTTTAACAATCACCTTAGAATGTTGTAAGTATAGTACCCATTCGAAAAGTCTTTCAATAGATATAGTTAAAATTAAATGTGATAGTATTAGAGATATATATCAAGAACAGTTTTTAAGTGAAGAAATAGGGAAGATTTACCCCGAATGGTTTTTATAAGGAGAAATAGTGGAAAAAGCAACAGTAGAGAAATTATATAACGAGCAGGATAGGGAATGTATAGATTCCACCTTTGCTAATATGTTTTCTAGTCCAGCATACAGAGAAGATTATGTTTTTTATGCTCATATATTGGCGCAATGTAAAGTAATTATGACAAGCGATGTTGATTTAGCAGGAGTAAATTTTACAATTAACAAGTATAACCTTTTTATTAATCCAGAAAGATTTCTTGAATTACCCCTTTTGGAAAGAATGTCAGTACTTAAACACGAATCGCTTCATATTCTTTATGGGCATATTTCAAGAAAGGGAGACAGAAACCATAAATTATTCAATAACTCTTCAGATGTTGCAATTAACCAGCTTATCACGAGAGAACATTTACCTGAAGGCTGTCTTTACCCTGATACTCTTGAAAAGGCTCTAAAGGAACAAGGTTATAAAATAAAAGTACCTGAAATGCTTTCAGCAGAACATTATTATGATTTACTTCCTTCAGAAATAAAAGATAATGCCGAGAATGGACAATGTAATAGTGGAGAAGGAAATCCTCAAAATTGTGAAAAATGTGGTGGAGCTGGTAAAGAAGAAGACGGAAAACCTTGTAAACATTGTAATGGAACGGGTAAAGAATTCTACAAAGGTTTATTTAAAGATAATCCACTTGATGACCATAGCAAATGGAATGAGTCAGAAGGAGAATCTGACTTACAACAGGACATCACAAAAAGAATGATTGATAAAAGTATTGAAAAATCAAGAGGAAACACGCCTTCTCATTTAGAGTATTTTATGGAATTATGGGGGAAAAAAGCACAAATTAGTTGGAAAAAAGTTCTTAGAAATATCGCAAGTAATAAAAAAGCAAATAAAGTAACAACTATTATGAGAAAATCAAGACGGTTCCCAAATAGACTTGAAATTAGAGGCCATAAGAAAGACAAAATCTTTGATATTGTAGTTATATTAGATGTTTCGGGGAGTATGTCAGATAAAGAAATTATTACTGGACTGGCAGAAATTCGTGAAGTAGCAAAACTTACGGCAAGTACTGTTAAAATTATTCAAGTTGATACAGAAGTGCATGCAGTAGAGGATTTTACGCCAGGCAAATTTAATAGAAGTGCAGGTGGTGGAACAGAAATGCTACCAGGATTTAGATACATTAAGGAGAATAAGGTATCGCATGATGCTATTATTTTAATTACAGATGGATGGATAGAGGATATTTCATACTGGGCAAAAGAAGGTGTAGCACCAAAATGTCCTTTAATGATTCTTAGCACTGAAGCAGATATTGATGTTTCAGGATACAGAAATTATAGATTTTTCAAACTAGATCAAGCGTAGGAAAAACATTATGAATTATTATGAAAATGCTAATATGCAATTTGAAAAAAGAGAACCAATTAGATATTATTTTGATGGTAAAGATCTCAAAGGAATTTATAATATAGATTCTGGAAAAAATCTAAAAAAATCTATTTTAAAAAGAAAATTCAAGATAGGCTCATTAAAAAGTGTTGATATAGCCGAATATAGAGAACTAGGATTATTTCATAGTTATCATAAAAGTATTTCAAAAGAAAAGGCAGAAAAATTATATCCAGAATTTTTTATATAAGGAAAAAATATGAGTTTAAAGAATATTAAAGTATTTAATCAAAATGAATATATTGGTAAAATTATCAAACTTCAAATGAAAGGTACTAACAATATAGGTTTTTATGAAGTTGTTAAATTTAACAGTTATATATCTTGTAGATTAATTTATACTATTGAGAAAGGAACAATAAGAAAACAATTTAAAACTAATAGATGTGTCTTATTTGACATTAAAGATTTTTTTAATAGTGAATTCTTAAATTGTAAACCAGAGGAATTTGAAATTAAATACCCTGAATATTTTATATAGGAGAGAAAATGAATGAATTAGATAAATATTTTAATAAAAAAATGTCATTCAAAGACATATTTACTAAAGATGGAAGTGGTTCTTTTAGTGAAGATTTTGATGTCCGTACTATAAAGGACAGAAAAATGGAAAATATAAAAAATTATATCAAAGAACATTATGATATGAGTTTGGATGAATTAGATGAATTTATAATGAAATATGAACCTGAAAGGACTGTATAATGGGTAAAATCTTATACGCAATTAAACCAATAGGTGTCACAAAGGGGTTTGGGCGAGTATATAACAAACAGTTATATATTGGTAAGTATGAAGTTATTAATGGTACTGACATTAAATTAGTAGAAGTGCAGGACTTTAATAAAAATATAATTAAAAGACATTCATTTCCAGCGTCACTAAAATATGGCTCATACAATGGAATACAAACAGAAGATGTTGGTAGTGAAAATATCTATTCTGGAATGCCCAACACCAATTCGGTAATATTATTTGTAACATTAGTCGAAGCCAAATTACAAAAATTAATAGATATAAAATATATTAAGATATATTTTGAAAAGGAACTAAGAAAACTTCAAGAAAGAGCAGAAAATAATCTACCTAAAAATATTGAAGAAATTTTTGAGGAATATAGTGGTAAATACCCGGAATATTTAATATGATTAATTCAGGTGAGCATTTTGAAAATTATATTAGTCACAAAGATATTAAAATTTATTTTGATAACAATAAAGATAAAACCCAAATGAAATTATTTACCTCTTATTATGGATATATAACTGTTAATGGCAGAAAAACATCCCTTCAAGAAGATTATAAAGTTGAACCAGTTGAAATTGTATTATCTGTAGAAAATAAAGAACTTTGTGACCCGTTCAGAAATATGGATAATCTTATGAATGGATTAGATGAAAAACATAATACAGGTTTAAGCTCAGATAGTTTTAAAAACCCCGAGTTGACAGAATGGCAACCTTTACCCAAAGATACATTAACCTATTTTGATTGGCATGTAACTTTAACAACTCAAAATTCAGATATAGAAATTGATAAAGGAATTATAGAAAGACTTAAATTTTTTCATACAATGGAACAGGCAGAAATGAATTATATTAAAATGATGGAATATAAATTTAAAGAATTAGGAATATTTGAAGCATTTGATAAATATAATGAATTATATAATTCATTAAGTAATAAATATCCTGAAGAATTTATATAAAAATGAACAATTACTTAAAAAACTTTATTTAAGGAACTATATGAATACAGAAATAATTATTGAACCTTTAAATTTTCAAAGCAATTATTTTATTTGTGAAGTAAGATATAAAGTTGGTAAAAGTATAGTCGTTGCCGAAGGAATTGTAATGCTTACATTAAAAGACTTAACTAAAACAGTTCCTTTGCATTGTACTTTAAAGAACTTTGAGGAAGAGCATCCAGAGTTTTTCTTATAACTGGATACAATTATCAGAGAATAAGTGGCATTTTTGAAGATAGAGAAATATATTATAATGTAGAAATTCTTAGGGAAGAGAATGGATGCAATATTTGAAAATCAATTTGAATCCTAAAACTCTATAATTAAATTAATGAAAAGGGCTGTCCGGAATGTTCTATCTAAAGTTATTTTAAGGTTATTGTGTTATAATTATATTTACAAAGGACAAAAATGAAACAATATTTTGTAGACATAGACGAAACTTTAATTTTTACTAAAGCTAAAATACATATTATTAAAAACAATAAAATTATTAGAAAGTTATCTAATCGAGAATATAATGCATATTCTCTACAGCAAGGCGAGAGTTATGACTTTGTAGAATTTACTTCTACAAAAATTTTCACTGAGACTTCTCAACCCAATCTAACAATGATAAAAGTCCTTGAAAAAATTAGCAAGGAAACTAAAAATATAGCTTTACTTACAGCGAGAAGAGATTTTGATGATAAAAAATCTCTTCTTAAGTACCTTAGGACTCATAAGATAAATGTAGGGCATTATAGGGATGGTCAAATTCATATAATCAGATCAGGCAATATTACTAATAAACGCACTAACACTGCACAAGCGAAGATTAAAATGATAGACAACATAGTTAAGAAAAACCCTAAAATAACTGAAATTGTTATATATGATGACTGTATTAAGAATCTTAACGCCGTTAAACAATATGCTTTAGAAAAAGGTTTGAAGTCTTCAACTTTCAAAGTAAAAGAGGGAAACATAAATTTGGTTTAAAGTTAATATGTTGCATTTATACAAAAGGGAAAAAATGGAAAAGACAACACCGGTATCTTTAAATCAAGAGACAAACAAAGTGTTTAATGAAACAATAGAAAATAATTTAGATACAAGAAGCAATTCTTCTAAAACTTTATAATAGAAAAAATGAAAAGGAAGTATTAATGGAAACATTTACATCATCAACGGTATTTACTTTATCACTAAGTAATCCTTTAATGGTATTAGGTATGGTAGCAGTATTATGGTCAAAATCATTTAGGAATTTTGTAGAAAATTGGGGATTCTTATTTATGATTTTGTGTTGGTATTTTTATGGAATTATAGGATGGTTATTGCTTTGGATATTTTATGAATTAGTAGTTTTTATGCATAACAATACTAAAGCAAAAACTAAAAAAGTTAAGAAAAAGACAAAAGATACTAATGACCAGTTTTTTGATGATTTGAAAAACAAGAAAAGAAAACAAGAAGCAAAAAAATATATTTAAGGAAATAGAATGAGTAAAATAATTAAAGGTTTAAGAATAAACCAAGTACCTTCGAAAAATTATATTAATAAAGATGAATATACAAAAGAGTTTAATAATGATATAATTCCTGAATATGAATTTTTATATTTGGAAAATGGGAAATTATATAGTGAATGCTTTGCATTAGAATATGGAGAATGTAGTTCGGGATATTGTGGCGCAGAATGGATTAAAAAAGGAAATAAAAAACAAGTATCAAGTTTAGGAACATTGCATTATATACTAAAGGAAAATTGGAAATAGATCATTTTATTACAAGTAATTATGATGGTAATGATTATTTCATTATTTATGAAAATGACTGTCGATGGTATCCAAATGCCAATATTCAGATAAAATTTGATAATTGGATAGATACAAAACGAGGCAAAGACAAAAAACAAATTTATATATTTAAGGGACCGAGTGCAATAGGAAAGTCTTATATAGCAAATTCAACTAATTTGGAGGTTTTTGAAACAGATGGACGACCGTTAAATGAATTAAATATTTCTTTTGATATTATAGTTGTAGGAAACAAACACGGATATACAACAAGAAATATTATATCTGAGTTTAAGGAGGATAATTTAAAAAATATAGAGTTTATATTAGTTGGATTCAAGAAAATCTAGATTACTAGGTTATTAAGTTAAACAAAGTTATAATATATTATAAAGGAATATAATGGTAAGAGAAAAATTAAATCAAGTACCATATTTTAAAAATGTTGAAGAAAGCGACAGCATTTTTGGATTAGTATTTGGTAAAGGCAAAGTAGCAAATGTATGGGAAAATAGTCATTATACATTTGAAATTGAATTTGAAAATGGATTTACTGTTCCATATACATCAGATGGAATTCCTGGATGGAGCGGAAAATTGGATTATCAAACAGTGTTTTATTCAGAAGATATAGATTTAACAGATGTTGATTTTAGTCCAAGTGAAGAAGTTCTTAATGTTAAGAAAATTATTAAATTAAGAGATAAGGGAAAACTGGATGCTAGGTGTCCTAGTGGAGTTTGGATAAATATTAAACAATGTCCTAATTATATTATAGAAGAATATCTTGAAAATAACAAATTACATTTATTTAGAAAAGCAAGGTAATTTAACTTTGTTTTAAGGAAATTATGTTATAATATATTATATAAAAAGAAGGATTACAATATGTTGGAACATTATTTTAATATAGTAGAACTTACATTTGAAGAAGTGAAATTAAGAATTAAACAATTATATAAAGATAGAAAATTTTATGGTGAAACTCCTCAAGAATATCTTAAGGCAGTTGTTTATGAAACTAAAATTAAGGATACTATAATTGTAATGAAAATGGACGGTTTTACAAAAGAAGATAAAGAAAATTTTTATTGGGACGATTGGAAAGAGATTCAACTAAATGTTTTTAAATGGTTGAATCCCAATACAGGTAATATATTTATAATTGATGGAAGTGAAATAAAATAATGGGTACTGCTATTCAAGTTCAAGAAATTATGGAAATAATGAATGAAAGACTTAACAATTTTGAAGTTAATGTTTTTTTCAATAGAGGAAAAGAATACGCAAGTTGTTATTTAGCAGACTTTAGTGATTATGAAAAAGATCAAGTTCCAGGTGTCCCACCAGCAGGAAGAACACTTAAACAACATAACCTTATTTTAAGTTTAAACAAAAAAGGAAGGAAATATTGAATAGTTTATTAAAACCGGTAAATATGATTATGTTACATCCAGTATCAATTTTTATTAATATTATGGGTGTTATAGCATCTGTTTCAGTATTTCCAATATGGGTGAATTTAATATTAATTCTATTAATACTTCCAAATTTTGTAGAACAATACAATAAATTAAGTAGGGTTAGATAAGAATAATATTTATTATCTAGTATCCAGAGAAGAATTCAAAAACAATTCTAATTTATTTGGAATAAGCACAAGTCACAAAAATCCAAATAATAAAGGAAAGGTTACGGTAGTTATTGATGGTGAATATTATCAAATAACCAAAGAAGAATTTGATAATAATAAAACATTATATCAAGGAATACAGAAGGGAAGGAAGGTAAATATGGAAAAAAGAAATGCTAATTCAAAAAAATATAATATATTAAAAAATGGCATAATAATTGAAAATAATATTTATGCCAAGGATGTAAGAAAAATATCTCAAGCGTTAATTAAAACATCTAAAGAATTACCATTAGGAAATTCTAAAATTAATCTTATAGCGTTAGACATTGATGATTGCATTCTTCCTAGTAATCAAAATTATTTTGGGAAAACAACAGACGCTTTAGAAATTTTTGAAATCAATCTTAAAAGACTTGTAATGATTTTAGAAAAATACAATTTAAAATTATTTATGACATCTAGTTGGTATCATTTATATGAAATTGAAGCAGTTTCAAAAGGTAATTTAAAACCAAAAGACTCTACTTTAAAACAATTTCAGTATGATAAAGAAATTAAAAGTGCTCATAATCTAATGGTAAAATATATTGAAAAATATTTTATTGGTATGAGTTCTGGAGATAGGAGCCAAGATATTATAAATCTTTTACAAAATGAAAAATATGATAAAATTATTGTTATGGATGATTGGGACTTACAAAAAGAATGTAATTTATCAGACAGAGCATTGTATATTCCAATGTACGGTTATATAGATGGAAATGTTGGATTTATGATACACAAACTAATAACAGAAAATAAGAAAGTGGCAAGAAGAAGTTATTACTAATGAAACAGCGAAATTTTACAAGATAAAGCAGAAGTTTTAATATTTGTTATTGAGGACTATGAGGTTAGTAAATAACCAAGTGAAAATATTAAATGCCGGGAGTGAAAGCATTTGTTGAGAATGTTAGAGAAAATGTATTCCCATAACCATCTGTTGTGGAGATGTAAAAAGGAAATATAATGGATTTTTGGTTAGAAATACTTGGATTAGTAGGATTTGCAATAGGATATAGCGTTCCTTTTACTTGGGCTATAATTGCTTTAGTTTGTTTTATACTTATGTTATTTAGGATTAAAGATGAAATGGCAAAAGCAATAATCGCCGAATTAGGCAAGTATTTGTTTATAGGTATAGCACTCGGAAATGGTTGGACTTATTATCAGACAGAACCAGAATTAGTCTTAACTAATTCTGGTACGGCTCAAGAGCACCCAAAACATTACAAAGTTATTGATGGTGTTGTTTATGTTAAAGCAACAGATATTTCAGAAACAGTAGAAATTAAAAAAATAGAAAAGAGCACTTGGGAAAATTTAAAAACTTGGAAACCATTTGCAAAAGAAGGAGAATAAGATGGATAAAATCTCAACTAGAAGAAAGATCTGTACAACTATAATTTTAAAATTAGATAGCAGCGAAATAGGAACTTTGCCAGGTGTAAAAACATTAGATAATTATTACTGCAATTAAGGATTGAGTTCAAGGATGTGGTGTTCTCAGACCACGGAAGAATTTGTGAGGTTAAGGATAAAGATTTTAAAGACTAATTTTTATAACAGAAATTCTCACTAATTAGCAAAAACGAGCAGTTAAATATAGATAGAACGCTTAATAGGATATTATTTAGAAAAAATTAATTAAGGAAAAAGAAATGAACAAGGATATATTAGATAGAATAGATGAAAATACTTGGATAATTTCAGATACGCATATAGGTCACGGTAAAGAGGGAACGGGTATTTTGTCCTTTGAACCTGGTAGATTAACTCAAATGAGGGTTGATGGATATAAAGCAAATGAGCATGATAAATGGGTAATTGACAATTGGAATGCTAAAGTAAAGCCAGGAGAAACTGTTCTGCATTTAGGAGATTTTAGTTTTAAGGCGGTTGCTGATAACATCCAAAAATTAAATGGAAACATTATCTTAATTCTCGGGAATCACGACGGGAAAGGAACAGAACAAAAATATCAAGGAGTTGAAGCAATTAAAGGTTTTTACTTTGAAGATGAAGTAGGGTTATTAAATAAAATTTATAATCCAATTCCGAATGATAGAATGCTATCAGGATTAATTAAAGAGATTAATGGCGAAAAATTATTATTTTGTCATTATGAAATTCATACTACTGATCCTTGGGATTATCAAAACAAAAGAATAGCACCGAGAATAGAGGTCCTTAAAAATATTTTTGAAAATCATAAATGCAAATATAATATTCATGGACATACACATTCTAGTCCTAGTAGTACTAATTTTTCAAAAAATGTTTCGTTTGAGCAAATAGGATTTGCTCCAATTAGATTAGGAGAATTACTTAGCAAATAGTTAAGTAATTTTTTAGTATAATAATTAATATAATATAAAAGGAAGAAAATGAAAGACTTATTAACTTTTGAAGTAAAAGAAGTAATGAGAGAAAATGCACATTCTCTAGTGGAAACGTTAATACTGGAGGAAGTACCATTTAGGATAGTACTTTGGAATAACGACAATTGGGATTCTCCATTACCCAAGAAAATAATGGAAACATTTCCTAAACAATTAGTTTTAGATATTAAAGAAATGGCACTAAGAACTTCCTACTTAAATGAATCAACAGGTGAAATAATTCTAAGTACAGCTTTTGAAAGTAGAGAATACAGTAAAATTTTACACTATGATGAAATAATTGCTGTTTTAGACCTTAAAGGGCAACCATATCTATTAAACAATTTTCCTCAAGATACTGTTAAAGACATTAAAACCCTTTTTAGAGAACCTGCAAGTAAAAAAGAATGGATAGAAATAGCAACTAGCGGCGGGATAACTGCAGAAGCTGCAGAGAGAAGTATTAGTGCTTTTATTAAACATAACCCTAATCTTAGCTATTTGGACAAATAATAGGAACTTTCGGTTAAGCACCAGATTTAGTTGACATTTTAAATATAGTAAATGAATCAAATTTTACATTAGGTAAAGAACTAGAAACTGTTATCCTTTGAAACTACCTAAAATAACAGAACTAAACAAAGAAGAAATATAAGTGTTCTTTTACACTCTTGTAATGTAAAAACTTAAGAAAGTAATCTTAGTGAAATACTAATTTAATATAATATTAAAGTTAATATGTTATAATTATATAAGTAAATAGATTTGATACAAATAATAAGATCGAAACATTTTTCTTATGTTTGTTAAAAATCATATTTAGAGCGGTAGTAAGTTACCGATATACAAAGACAATAAAGGAAAAGAATGAAAATTAAATTTTTAGGAAGTGGCTCTGCATTTACATTAGCAGAAGAAAATTATCAAAGTAATATTTTAATTAGTAAAAATATTGAGAATTTTAAAGTATCTGAACAATGTATAAATGGTGGGCCGACTATTTTAGAAGATAGAAAACAAACAAAAAGACTCCTTTATGATGCAGGGAGCTCAATAGCAGAAGCACTAAATGCTTATGATTTAAAACCCCAGGACTTGGATTCAATTTATATTTCTCATTTACACGACGATCATGCTGGTGGTATTGAATATATTGGCTTCAAAACTTATTTCGAAGTACATCAGTTTGGAGAAACAGTATTTGGATCTATGAAACCTAAATTAATTGGACATTCTGATATTCTTAGAGAAGGTTGGGACACTTGCTGGAAAGGCGGACTTCAGTCAATTCAAGGTCAAACAAATTCTTTAGAAACATATTTTGATACAAATTATATGCCGAATAATGGCACTTTTGATTTTTATGGTGCAACAATGATGCCTATTCAAACAGTGCATGCGGTTGATAGCCGAAGAATAGTGCCAAGTTATGGTTTAATGTTTATTGAAAATAATACAAAAGTTTTTATCACTGGAGATACACAATTTGCGCTAAATTTAATGATTACATATTATATTCAAAGTGATATTATATTCCATGATTGTGAATTAATATTTGAAGAAAAAGATGGATATAAAAATGGAGTTCATGCTCAATATTGGCAGTTAAATACTCTAAGTAAAGATATTAAGAAAAAGATGTGGTTATACCATTATTCTCTTAATGGTAGAACTTATGAAGAATGCGAGGATAGAGTTATAACTGATGGTTTTGCAGGTTTAGTAAAAAGAGGACAGGAGTTTGAAATATAAGATAACTAAAGGAAAAAGTTAAAAAATATTTACAAATAAGTTGATAAAAATTATCCAGAAATACTAATATAATCTCACTTTTTAATCTTGTTTTAAGATTAATATGTTATAATATATTATAACAAAGGATTAAAATGTCAGATTTTATTATAGATATAACTAATTATATATCAAGTTTAGAGGATATTAGTTCTGAAAATGCACAAAATATTGTGTTTAATATAAGTGAACCAGAAATAAAAAATATATTAAATATAAAGGTTTTAGAAAATGTTTAATAAATCACAAGATAAAAGAAACTTAGTGATTGCATTAGCAAAGTTTAATAGGATGTATGCACAAGTTACAGTTCAAGAACGAACAACAGATGAGCTTGAAACAGTTGCTAATTATGGCAAAAATATGTTAAAATTATTTTTTGATTTCTTTAAGAATGAAGACGAAATATTAAGTAAGGTTAAGACTTTACAAAAAGCATTACAAACAAGAAAAAATAAAGGCCAAGAAGGAATTAAATAATGAAAGTAGCAAATACTACAACTTTAGGAACGGAAACAAATCCAAATATATCTATGAGTTATGGAGAAATAGCGAAAGAATTAGGTATTACAGTTAAAGAAGTTAAAGACGCAGAAGCAAGTGCTTTTAAAAAAATAAGACACCCAAAAATTGGGAAAGCTTTTAAACAATACTTAGGTTTATAAACAGCTGTAAAGGAGAGAAAATGAAAAAAGGCAATATGGTCATTTATATAGATATTTCTAATAACACTTTAGAAAATGGAAAAGAATATAAAATTAATAAAGTGCTTAAAGACGGGGCACTTCAAGTTGAAATTGTTACTGGTTTTGCGGGATTAACTTCTGATAGATTTAAATTAGTAAAATAGTAATTTTATTATTTTAACTTTGTTTTAAGATTATTATGTTATAATTAAGTATACAAAAAGGATATAAAATGTTTATCAGAACACAATTAATGAACCAATTTAAAAATGAAGTATTTAAAAGAAAATTACAAGGCAAAGTAAATACATTTATTAATATTTCAGCACAGAACTTAAATGAAACTATATTATATGCAACAAAAAGTCAATTAATTGAATTAGAAAATGATGAAACTCAATTATGTAAATTATTAGAAGATCTAATTATTACTTTTAAAAATAGAAAAACATCAGTACAAAATTTTAATAGTAATATGGGTCGAGATTTAAAAAATACTCAGGTTATTGCAGATACAACAGTTCAGAGAATAATTAAAAATTCAACAGAAGTCACAAAAGAATTAGCAGGTATCCTAAAAACAATTAGTTCAAATTCAGTTATTGTTGGTGGCTGTGTTAGAGATGCAATTCTTGGAAGAGAAGCAAAAGATATTGACTTTGCTACAGATGCTCATTATGATAATGTAGAAAAAGCTGTTTCGTCAAATGGTTTTAAAGTAAAAGAAGCAGGAAAACAATTTTTAGTTATGATTGTTAGCAAAACAAATACAGAAGGCAAAACAGAAGATTTTGAAATTGCAATGTTTCGTAAAGATGGAAATTATACAGATGGTCGAAGACCAGACAGTGTTGAAATTGGTACAATCTATGACGATTCTAGGAGAAGGGATTTCACGATCAATTCCCTTTATTTTAACCTTACTACTCAAGTAGTACAAGACCCAAACGGAACTGGACTACAAGATTTAAGTGATAAAGTCCTTAGATTTGTTGGAAAAGCAGATGATAGAATCAAAGAAGATAAGTTGCGTGTAATGAGGTTTTATAGATTTTTAGGAAGATATAAAGACCTTGAAATGACGGCTGATAACAAAAGTCTTAAAGCATGTAGAGCTAATTTTGCAGCAATGCAATCAAGTGTAGCACCTGAAAGACTTAAAATGGAAATAGAAAAAATGGTGGGATTTTAAAATGAATTTAGATACAGCACAAATGGAAACAAGAATATTAGTAAAAATACTTACTACCCCAACAAGTGATTATAATAGTGTTAAAATTATTAAAGATGAAATTTTAGGATTATATGTTTACGGTTCAAAATTATGGGGAACTAATAATGAAAATTCCGACTCAGATTATGCAGTTGTTTTAAGTGATACAGCATCTGTTTGGAAATTTTATGAAAAACAATATGTTCAAAGTGAATCTGAGGATGTTGATATTCATATTATGTCCGAAAGTTATTATAAAAATTTGGTTATAGAATGTGATGAATTTGGTTTAAGTTTATTTGTACAAGAATATCCTTTAATTAAATATGAAACTGATATTGAATACAAAGATCTAAGTTTGCAGAATCTTAGAAAATCATTTAGTTCAAAAGCAAATAATAGTTATGTAAAGGCAAAGAAGAAACTGATAGACGGCGAAATAAATATTGCTTATAAAAGTATGTATCACAGCCTAAGAATTTTAGATTTAGGAAAAGATATTGCTACTGCAATAAAAGAAGAAGGAAAGATATATGATTTAACAAGTTATGGTGAAAATATCGAATACATAGCAGACTTATTCGAACAGCAATATGAAAATTGGGATTATATTCACAAGATATGCAAACCTTTATTTAATGCTTATGCAACAGAGTTTAGAAAAATGGCTCCAAAAGCTTAGGGAGGATAGAATGAAAGAAATATTTAATGTTATAATGGGCTTTTTTTACATTATAGGCGATTTACTTAAGCAATTAGTCTTAATTATTGTCGGTTCAGTGACAATGTTTTTCACAGAGAATAGAAAAAATAATGCGTTTTTACGAATGTTGGGACAGAATTGTTTTCTGAATTTATTCGTAACAGGTTTTATATTATTTTGGCTAATAGGGCATATATCTGTAATAGCGGGGTTAGTGGCAGTTATCCTTTGGTTCTTTATATTTACAGAAATAAGAAAATATTTATATTTTAAGTATGTTAATGAGAATGAATATACTGACGAATATGATATATTGGGTCGTTTTTCCTTAGGTGTAACATTATTTTTAACAATACTCGTAAGTAATATTAACAGTGCCTATAAATACCAAGAAGTTGGTAGTTACGCATTCAAGAAATCAGATTTTGTTGGAAAGAAAACAGAACAATTTACTGTAGAAGAAGAAAGTGGTGAGAGTGTTAAAAAAAGTAGAACTGTTCCTTATTATTATATAAAGAATACAATGGTATTAGACGGACAAGAGAAAAAGGTATATGTCAAAGGTTGTAAGGATGCAGGCAAATATAAAATACTTGAAGAAACGCTACCAGTAACTTATATACCAGGTGTTAAGTATGCATATACAAGTTTTTATGCTGAATGTTCATCTATGTATCAAAAATATAAAAATATTGAAAAGAAGATTAAATAATGAAAGCGTTTTTAGGATTATTTTTAGTAGTATTTGATTTATTAAAAGGATTGGGGATACCAAATTTAGGAAAGAAAATTAAACATTTTTTTCTTGTTCAATCCTGGTGGAGATTGTTAATTATATTAATATCTGCAGGTTGCATAGGGTTTGGTTATAATATATTTGGTGCAGGTATTTTAATTGGTGTTACTATTTGGTATTTAACAGAAAAACAAGAACAATATGCCAAAAAAAGAGGTAATTGGAATACTGTAGAAAGAAATGACCATTTTATTATTCCCAGTATTTTATCATTAGTTACTATGATAATCATACAAAGTGTTTTGGTTTATAAAGCGGTTCCTAAATATGAGGTTATTAAAAATATTACTTTAAATGAAAAAACAGTAACAGAAAAATCTTATGTTTATTTAAATGTAAAAGGCACATCTGTAAAATTAGACACCGGAAGTAAATGTAAATGGGGTCAGTCAACTGAACTTTATAAGGAAACAAAAGATGTTTTTTGGTTTAACCCAAATATTATAGGCAAATATTATTTAAATTGCAATAGACCAATGAAAAAATATACAAAGATTTAGAAATGATATATAAAGTTAGAAAATTTGATACAGATGAATTGCTTCTTGAATTTCTTGAGAAAAACATAGGAAAAATAGATATTATTTCAACTCATAATACACCTTTTCAAGAAGACAGAAGATTTGGTGGTAGTTACCGAGACATATACACCGAGAGTGTAAGAGTTTCGGTGATATATAAAGAAATTTCAGAAATTAAAAGAAAGGAAATATAATGCAAGAGTTTGGATTTAGCACAATTGAGGCTTTTCCAGAGCCAAAAGCTAAACTAACAAAAAGGACTATTATTGGATATTCTTCGCCAAAAATGTTTTATACACCAGATGAAATAGAGCAGGACATCCCAGTTATTAAATTAGCATTTACGAATAACAATGTTATAAAACTGTTTTTAAGGGAGTTTTATAAACCAACTGATATTCAAATTATACAATACTTGTTGACTTATAAAAAAGTTATCTTAACAAACTGTGAATATGAGTTTGTGTATGTACAAGAAGGCCAAGAGGAATTATTCCTGGAAATGTATATGGGAATAAAACACGAAGAAAAACAAAAATTTAAAAAATATATTTAAGGAAAAGAAATGACAGCAGAAAATTTTACATATTGGTTACAAGGGTTTATGGAAGTACAAAATCCAGAAAATCTTAATAAAACGCAAGTTCAGATTATCAAAGACCATTTGGCTTTAGTTATGACTAAAGTTACACCAGATAGATATAAGTCAGAAGAAAATGACAATGTAGATGAAATAGGGGAAGAAGCAGGTCAGTATGCAGAAGATTCTTCACTTCAACCTGACATTATTCCTGATTGTTTTCCGGATACAATTTGCTAAGCACGAGGTAAAAACAACAAATGGGAGAGGTGCAGTTTCAGGAATTGCTTAAGAAAAAAACATAATAAAGTAAGATTAAATAATACAAAGGATTAAAAAATGACAGAGTCAAGCAGAATAGTAGATTGGAATGAAAAAAGAGGGTTAATCAAAACACCAGAAGATATGGTAATTGAAAACGAAATGAGTTACGTTGTTGAGGAAGTTATAGAGTCTATGACAGCAATGACATCTAAAGAAGCAAGACCATTTGCAAGAGCAATCTGTTTAGCAATTAGAAATGGTAATATAAAAATATTAGGGCACTTAATTGATGAAAATGAACTAACAGTTTCTCAAGATGGGAGTGATGAAGTTATTGAACCTACAGGAGAACAAATTGCTGATGCTTGTGGAGATATTAAAGTATTCGCAACTGGTACAATTAGAAAAGCGGGCTATAACCCAGACATTGTAATGGATGAAGTACAAAGAGAAATAGATTCAAGAATAGGCAGAATCGAAGATGGTAAATTTATAAAAGACTCTTCACCTGAAGCACAAGCAAATTGGTATAAAGCTGATTTTACAAAAGCAAAAATATAAGGATTGTTTAAATGGGAATAAAATTTGCAACAATAGGAAATCAAGTAAATGTTTATGACTTAAATGAGGAAACATTTTCTGACTTTTTAAAACCAAGAGTTTACACACTAGAATATAGCCCAAGTTCAGGATTTTATTTAAGAATTTTTAAAGCAAAATTTGATACTCCAAAGAGGTTATATGGTAGTATTAAAAAAAGAGCAAGGAAGGTAATAGACACTTATAAGTCAAGAGTAAATAGCACGGGAGTTTTACTAACTGGGAATAAAGGTTCAGGTAAAACAATGGTATCAGAATATATTGCAAACCAAATGATAAATGATGGCAAAGCAGTTATTTTAATAAATCAAAACTTTAATGGACAAAGTTTTACTAACTTTATTAATATGCTGGGTGAATGTGTTTTGTTTTTTGATGAGTTCGGAAAAACTTTTGAAACTCAAAATAACCCTAACTCTAATAGAAAAAATAACGACCAAAATGAGTTGCTAACTTTAATGGATGGAACATCTAGCCTTAAAAGAATGTTTCTTTTAACTGAAAATGAAAAAAGAAATATTAATGAGTACATGATTGATAGACCTAGTAGAATTTATTATCATTTTAAATATAATACATTAGAAGAATCTATTGTACATGAATATTGTGATGATTTTAAGATACCTGATGATAAAAAATATGAAATAATTGAGGTTTCAAGACAAATAAGTCAATTTAGTTTTGATATTCTTAAGTGTATTGTTGATGAATACTTAAGATATGGTGGAACTATTACAAATATTGTTCAAGACTTAAATATCACTTATAAAGAAACAAAATTTGAATTAGTTCTTGAGAAATTTATTGAGAAAGAAACTAATAAAGAATTAAAAACAAAAACAAAAACAATTGATTACGAAGATGATAAAACTTTTGAATTTAATGTAATATATTATCCACAGCCAAACCAACAAGAGGATCTTTTGCCAGAGTCAGATATGGAAGGGATATTTGACAGAATAGATGAACCAGTAGAAGAAGGTTGTGATAGCACTTGGTTTAGAAGAGTTAATCTAACTTATAATATGAGAGATAATATGGTATTTGATAATAAACATTATATAGTAATAGGCAGTCTTCAAGAGAAGACTGTTAAGTTTGACTATAAGTCTTTATAATACGATTACACTCTTTAACCCACAGTTAATCTTATTTTAAGGTTGTTATGTTATAATTATATAAACAAAAAGGATAATATAATGAAAAGAGCAACAGCTTGTAAAGTAAAACAATCAAATGGATTTGAATTTGACTATGGCATTAAATTAAAAATTAATAGATTTTTTATTACTTGTGTTCATGTTCAACCATCGTGTGGAGTGACTCAGAAAAAGTTAAGAGAAGCTTATATTAATAGTATTAACGCTTTTAATAAGAAAAATGATGCAATCGATTATATTAACAAAGAGATTGAAATGGGTTATTTAACTACAGAAGGGTTAATAGCTTTATAAAGGAAAGATTTTTTATATAACCGAGATAATAAATGGCAACAGAAAATATTGGGTTCAATTAAAATGCAGGAGACTTTTAAAGAAGCCTGTAATGCATCTTTTGATAAGTATAAAATTAATAGACAGTTAGAGGAGAAAAGGAATGAGTAATACAGATGTTATAAGATTTGAGGCAAAATTTAATTTAAAGTACATGAACGGCAATTATTTGTTAAGCGGTTTCACTCATATAAAAGGTATTCAGATGAATGAAAAAGAATTTGATATTGTTATGAGTTCTGGTATAGAACGAATGAATGAAAAAGAGTGGAACGATTTTGTTGAAGATTATCCAGATTTACAAGAAACTATGAGGAAGTATTAATGAAATATTTAATGATTATAGTTGTTCCTTTTAGGGAACTTTTTAAAAAAATACCTAAACCTAGAAACTTAGGAAATTTGTTTTTTATGTTTATTTTTCCACCTGCACTTTTGTTGTTTATTGGTTGGATTAGTTTAGCTGTCTTGCAAATTATATTGGCTATAACATTTATAGTTATAGTTATAGTTATTTTAGTATTACCCACAATTGGAGACAGTTGGAATAAAGAATTTATAATGATGATAGTTATGTATATTATATCAGGAGTTGTTTTTTTAAATTCAGTTCAAATAAAAACTATTTCAGAATCAAAAAATGTTAATTTAACAGAAAATACAATAGAGTATAAAGGCTTTACAAAAGATGTAACATATAAAAGAGAAAATTGTAAAACTAAAAAATATAATTTAAAACATTATAGTTTAAATTTATATGGTATTTCTCAAGAAAGTATTAGTGTTACTTGTGTTAAAGCACCTAAAAAAATTCAAGAAATTAAAGAAATTAAAGAAATAAATTAAAAGGAAAATAATGAAAAAAATTAATACAGTAGAAACTCTTTGGGAATCACCAGGAAAAAATCACGAAGGGAAGCCTTTCTTTTCAGTAAAACAGTCAAGAGATTATTACACCTATGGGGAAAGAGTGGGAAAAGATTCAATAGCATTTATTCTATATGATGACAAAATCAAGAAATTTGCCTTAATCCTAGAAAGTAAACCACCACTTGACACTGAAACAGAACTTTGTAAAATGACAACTGCATTTGGTGGAAGTATTGATATGGGTGAAAATACAACTTATCAAGAAATATGCCAAACAGAGGTAAAAGAGGAGGCAGGATATATAGTACCACTTGATAAAATTTATGATTGTGGAAAAACTCTTGTAAGTACTCAAATGTCACAAATGTGCTATACATATCTTGTAGATGTTACTGGAATTCAGAAAACAGAAATAGCTGAATATGAAACTAAAGATGAAAATAATGAATTTAACGGAAATGAAGTAAGATGGATGAATATAAATGAAATGATGGATAATGGAGATTGGAAATCTATATATATTTGGACACAAGCTGTATATAAAGAAATAATTAAAAAATAGTTTGCTATTATATTCCAATTTATTATTACTAATATCTAAAATTTGGAACTTTTGCCTTAGGGAGAAAATCTTAAAAAAGGAAAAATAAAATGAGAAAAAATTTAATAGAATTTATTGGTTTAGTAATATTATATTTGGTAGTATTACTTTTTATAGTATTTGAAGAATTGCTATGGAAAAAAATAGGTTTACCAGTTCACTTAAAAATCAAATCACTAAAAATTATGATGAGATTTGAAGAATGGGTTAAAGATGTAAACAATAGATATGTTCTTTTGACGGTATTTTTAGCACCTTTTGTGCTTATGGAAATTGTTGGTACACTTGGGATAATGGCAATAGGTAGTGGTGCTATTATCACCGGTCTTGGTTTTTATGTTATCAAGGGATTATTGACTATTCCAGTTGTAAGTATTTTTAACACAGGGAAAAAAGAACTTACATCTTTTCAGCTTATTAGACAAGGTTATTATGTGATTATTTGGTTTAAAAGAGACAGAACATACCGAAAAGCAAAAAGGGCAATTAAAGTTATTATAAAGAATTTATCAGAATTTTCAGAAGAAGTTTTTGATGGAGATGCCAGAATAAAAAATAGTTTTATAAAAATTTATAAAAATATAAAGAAAGAATTATAATTAATATTATTTTAAGGTCATTATGTTATAATTATACTATAACAAAGAAGGACTTTAAAATGAGAGTAATAGAAATAGAAATAGAAATTGGTACTTATATGGAATGGAAAGCAGTAAATGATAGTGTTGCAGAAAAAATTTTAGAAATAAACAGAGATATTAATACTGACTATGATTGGTATTCTTGTTCTATAGAAAAATTTTGTGAAAATATTAAAAAAATTGGTTTTGAAACAGATTTTGAAGAAGTTCAATTTACAGGTTTTTACTCTCAAGGTGACGGTGCAAGTTTTACAAGTTCGATTGACATATTAGAATACTTAAAAGGAACAAAACAACTCACAAAGTATTCAGCTTTAAGAAGAGCAATAGATAATGATAAAATTGAAAACCGTGTTTGTATTGTAAGAGACTCTTATCATTATAGTCACGAAAATACCTGCTCTGTAGAACAAATCGATGTTTATACTGATAATATTACAGATTTAGTTGACTCACAAATTGCTGAATTAGAATGCGAATTAGAGGAAAAAAGATTAGAATTAAGCACAGAACTATATAGAGAACTTTATAATGAATATGAATATTTATGTTCAGATAAAGCGTTAATTGAAACCTTTGTTACAAATGAGTATGAATTCGATAAAGATGGTGATATGGTTTGAATAAATATATATAAAGGAATTAATATGGAAAAGTTTAAAGAATATTTAGAAAATAATGAATATGGTAAAATAGATGAATCTGGAGCAGGTATAGCAAGAGTATTATCTAAATTAGAATCGGGAGATGACTTTTTAATAATTACAGCTTTTAGAGGTAATTTAACAAAAAAAGAGAATCAGTCAAATAATAATAAATTGATTAAAGATTTAAGAACGCAAGTAGGCAAAAAAATTGGTGCTTATAAATTAGTTGGCCATTGGAAAGAGTGTTCAGAACCACTAAAAGATGACGAAAAAATAAACGATTGTAAAGGTTTAATAAAAGATTCATTAGAGGAAAGTTGGCTAATAATAAGACCTTCTACTATTAGCCAAGAAATCTTTATAAAAGTTGCGAATAATATAGCCAGAAAATTTGAACAGGACGCTTATGTTATTAGAATTAATAATAAATTAACCCTTAATGGTAAAGATGGAACAGAATGGGGAGATTTGGGTAAAGCAGATAAAAAATCTATTTCTAATGGTTTTGGCAGAATATTAGGTATTCAAGGATATTCTGAATTAAAGAAAAATAGAAGTAAGGGCAAAAATATTAATATAATATTTGAAGATATTAATATAAAAGTTCCTGATAATACAATCTCTTCAAAAAGACTATTTGATTATGCTAAAATACTATATTAAGGAGAATAAAATGACATATATAAACACGATTATAATTAACTTATATTTAAATTGGATATATCCTATATGTAGTACAATAGGATTAAAATAATTAAGTAAAGTTAGGATATTATATCCTATAAGAAATGAAAGAATGACAGTGTCTAAACAGGGTTTTAGGCTTATATTTTATGACAGGGTTCATAGCAAAAAATATAAAAAGAAGGATTCAAAAATGAATACAAACAACAGAAAAACAAACAACACAGTAACAGGTTCTCCAAGAATTACGGATTTCACACCATATATGAATAGAGAAAACAGAGTTATGTACGCAGACTCTTACAAATACTCACACGCATTTCAATATCCAACAATGAGTTCGATGTTTGACTATATGTCAAGTAGAGGCGGAGTATATCCAGCAACGATATTCGTAGGTGGACAAATAATTTCTAAAAAATTTACAGCACCAATAGAACAATGGGAAGTAGATGAAGCATTTGCTGATGCACAAGCTCATGGAGTTTCCTTTGATGTTGAAGGTTGGGATTATATAGTTCAAACACTTAAAGGTAAAATTCCAGTAAGAATTAAATCAGTTGAAGAAGGAAAACTTATTCCAGTAAATATGGTACTTATGACTTTTGAAAGTACAGATCCAAAAGTAGCATGGATTGCAGGTTGGATGGAAACAGTATATATGAAAGTATGGTACCCAACGACAGTAGCAACAAAATCTTACTTTGTAAGAGAAATGCTTGAGGAATTTGGTTCACCAGAATGGGCTCAATTTGCTTTTCACAATTTTGGGGATAGAAGTTCAAGTTCAGTAGAATCAGCAGCAATAGGTGGGTTTGCACATAGTTCAATTTTTATGGGAACAGATAACTTTAACAGTCTTAGATTTTGTAGAAATATGTACGGAATGAAAAATATAGCAAGTTACTCAGTATTTGCAACAGAACACAGCACTACAACTGCAAATGCGGATGGCTCAACAAAGAAAGAAATCGTATTTATTGAAAGAATGCTTATTGAAAATCCAGATGCTCCAATAATGAGTTTTGTTGCGGATAGTTACGATGTGTTTAATTTTACAGATAAAGTAACAGCACCTAGTTCTTGGATTAGAGAAACAATAGAGTCAAGACCAAACCAAAAATTTATAATTAGACCAGATTCAGGAAAAGCAAAAAAAGTTATTAAACAAATGATTGAGATTATGGACTCTAATGGAGTATTCGATATTGAGATTATGGGCCAAGATGGTATAATGAGAAAAGCATCAAGTAATTATGGTATTCTTTGGGGAGATGGTATTACACCAAAAACAATTAAAAAAATCCTTAAAATGGTAATCAAAATGGGATATGCAGCAGAGAATATGGTTTTTGGTTCTGGTGGTGATATTATGCAAAATCTAAATCGTGATTCTCAAAGATTCGCCATCAAATGTTCAAGTATTACAAGACCAGATGGAACAGAACAAGATGTATTTAAAAACCCAATTACAGACCCATCAAAAGCGTCTAAGAAAGGTAGGATTACAACAGTATATGATGTAATTTCTAAACAATACAGAGTTGATAGAATTGAAAACTCAGATGGAAATGGTGTATTCGGTGGAAATGAAATAGATGCACTTGTAACAGTATTTGAAAATGGTGCTATGGTAAGAGAATTTACTATGGATGAAATTAGAAAAAATACGAGAGGTTAATTATGGGATTTTTTGGTAACTTTAATAGTTTTAGTAATACGATATCACATAGTAATACTTCTGGTACAGTTTTTAGTACCGGGAGTGCAATACAAATCAATGGACAAGATTTTAGCGGTGGAAATGTATCAATTATAAACGGAAAAGTAATAATTGATGGAGAAGAAGTTCAATATGAAAATAATTCTTCACAAATTAATATAGTTGTACAGGGAAATTGTGGAGATATTACTTCAGACAATGGGAATATAACAGTTAATCAAAATACTAATAATGTTGAAAGCAAAAATGGTACGATTAATATTAAAGGTTCTGTTGGTGGAAGCGTTGAAAATAAAAACGGTAATATCAAAGTTTATGGAAATGTACAAGGAAATTGTACAACTAAGAATGGTAATATTTCAAAATAAAATTAAGGAGACAAATGTTTATAGTTATTAAAAATACAGAATTGGGTGATATGCCCTTAATGATACCTGATGATGTTACCTTTTGGGTTAATTCTAATTTAACAAATAAAACATTAAAAGTTTATATTTACTTTACAAATATAACTACTAAAGAATTAAAATATGAGTTTGAAACACTTGATTTTCTAAAGGAAGCAGCAAATGATGTTTCAAGACAAGTCCTGGAAATTCAAAAAAGAATAAATAATAAGACTTTTTTTGAAGGTAGGAAAGCAATTTAAGTAATCTAAGGAGATTATTATGGGATACAATATAAGGCAAAGAGTAAATGCACTTTCAAAAGAATTTAAATATTCTGCAGAACAAGAAAAAGAACTCGAATATTTTGTAAATATTCACTGTGAACTTTATGGTAAAAGTGTTGCAAATAAATATGAAGATATTTTTTCTGATTTTAAACAGAACAGAAAACTAAAATACACAAATGAACAAGATTATTCAGCAATGGATTATATTGATTATTACTTTAGAAAATACTTTGAAAATAAAAAGGAATATGGTGTATTTGTGGGACGATGCATGCCATTTACAAATGGGCATAATGCAATTATTCAAGATATTATCAGAGATGGGAAGATTCCCATTATGATACTTGGTGGTAAGGGCAAAAATGATGAAAGGCACCCACTTTCATATGAAGATCGTGTAAGAATAATTAAAAAAGTTTATGCGATGGATGGAATAGTCTTTATTGGACTTGAAGATAAAAATAATTGGACTGATTGGTATAATTCTGTAAAACAGGGTTTTATTGATAAAGGAATCCAAAAAGAACAGATAACGCTTTATAGTCACAATAAAGAAGTAGATAGAACAGATTTTGAATACAGAGGAAAACACTATAAATCAGAACATTATACAATAATGTTCAAAGAAAATGGGGTAAAAATAAAAGAACTTTCAGAAGTTCTTTGTTCTGAAGGTAGGGTAATTCATGCTAGTGATGTCAGAAAAGAAGAAGAAGTGGCAAAAAGAAACTTAGATGCTAGAATATATAGAATTCTAAAGGAAAAATATGAATGGTGGTCAGGTGCCAATAACAGAAACAATAGTGAAAGGATATAAATGGTAATGGGTAAACAAATAAGAACAATAGGGTTAGTATTAAGTGATTATTGGTTATTGGTATTAATCGGATTTTATTTAATTATATTTTTAAGTTTTCCTACTATCAATTACAAATATTCCGTAGCAGCACCCGGTTTCTCAATGAGAGGTGTTGATACCTTTGTAGAAGATAACGAAAGTAAAACACTTGATTTTAATAAAAATGGAAAGCATTATAAATTTGTAGGAACTTACGAAATTAGAACCAATTAATTTCGTCTTAAGGTTATTATGTTATAATTATATTATATAAAAAGACGGATAATAAAAATGATAATTAAAATAACAAATGAAAAAGAGCGAATAAACGCACAAGAGATGGTGGATTTATTAGGAATAACATTATTTGATGAATTACAAATAGCAGAGTTTATACTAGATAAAGAAAATACTTTAAGATTAGTTAAACAAGATAACAACACTATGACGCCTTCAGAAGTAATAGAAGAAGTAAAAAGAATGGCAGACTTAATTACTGAAAATGACAAAGCAGAAAGAAAAGCAATTAAAAATAAAAATTGGGATTTGGCTTTACCATTAGAAGAGAGTAAATTAGCACTTAAATACAAAGATGATTTTTCATTTAAATACAATGTTTTTTATGCAGAAGTATTAGATAGAATGTACAAAAGGGAAATATAAGAAGTTCCAGATTTTGACAGAAATATAGCCCAACAATATAAACAATATAAAATGAAAGTCTAAAAGGAAATTATGATGGATAATATAATTATTAATAATCTATTAATAAATAAAGAACAAATAACAAAAATAGAATATAAGATGGAATATAATAAAATTTCAGGTATTTTATATACTATTAGTCCTTTCTTATGTTATTATAAAGATGATGAAGGTTATAACCATAAAAGATATATTCGCTCAAATAGTGTATGGCATGAAGAATATATAGAAGGCGAAGAAGTTAATAAAATGTATAATGAAATTCAGAAGTTCCAAGCACAAACAAATTTTATCGAGTCATCCGGAAGTGTTTACGCTTGGATTGAACTTTCTTCGGGTGCAGAAATAAAGACAAATATTTTTAAATTTAAAAACGAAAGATGGTTTGATAGATTTAGAACACATGAAAGCGTTTTTCCTATAACAGAAAAACGTGAAGGTATAGAATTTAAATCTGAAGATATTAATATTGAATATATAAGTGATTTAATATTTAAGAACAAAAAGCATAAAGTAACAAAAAGGGAAATATAATGGGAAAAATAAAAAAATGTCCAAAATGTGGAAATACAACAGATTTAGGAATGGATAGAAGCCCTTGGGGAAAGAGTTACTGTAATGTTTGTGGTTTTTCTGGACCTCATGCTTTATTATATACTAAGGAAATAAAAGATAACCTTTATATTAAAGACGAATATGATAAAAATAAATATATTAATGCCAATGAATCAATTATCATTGCTCAAGGCGGAGATGGTACAATGCTTAAAGCAATTAATAAGTTCCGGCATTTAAATAAACCATTTTATGGGATTGGAGTGGGCACAGAAAACTTTCTTATGAACCCTGCAAGTGATACTGATATTTGCGAAACAGCAAAATATAAAAAATTTAATCTAATTAAAATTAAGGTATATTATAAATCCTCCCATAGATTTCATGACGGAACTCATTCTGAAATAATTAAGGAGTTTCAAGCATTTAATGAAGTTATGATGGGCGGAGACATGAACACTTGGGCAGAATACAATGTTCATGATAAAGATAAGATTATAGGTAAGTTTAAAGGTGGAGGGGTTTCAATTTGTACAGCTCAGGGTAGTACAGGATTTAATATGGGGAACGGTGGTTCAGTTCTTCCATTAAGTTCAGACCAATGGTTTGTAACTTCAGCATTTTCAAAAAGAAATATTAAAGTTCCAATTGAACCAAAAAGAACCTCAATAACAGTGGAAAGTAGGAGCCCAATAACAGTATGGGTAGATGGACAAAATCATATTATTGAAAATGTACAAAAGATAGAAATTTCTAAAGGTGATATTGTTACTGTTATCTTTAATGATTATGAAGCATTTAAGAGAAAAAGGAGAGTATAAATGAAAAAATTGCCATATATAGTTGATAATGAAACAGAAATAAATATAGTGTTGGAAAAGGGAATAGAATCAATTCAAATGAACGCCATTATGAAGGATAAACAATATAAAAAACATTTTATTTTTCCTGAGAAAAATTCAGAAGATTTTGAAATAGTTATAAGGAAAATAAAATGATTAGAGTAATTTACGCACAAGAGGAACTAGATGCTCTTGATAATTGTAATTTAATTTTATTCCTTGCTGGACCAACACCAAGAGATGAAAACACTAAAAGCTGGAGACAAGAATTTTTAAAAGTTCTTGAGGATTCCGATTTTCATGGAACAGTCCTTATTCCGGAAATGAGAAACCCTAAAGATTGGAAAGAAAATTTTGCTTATGATAAACAAATTGAATGGGAACATAATGCAATGGGAATAGCAACTGATATAATCTTTTGGATACCTAGAGAGTTAAAAAAGATGCCCGCATTCACTACTAACATAGAGTTTGGGTATTGGTTAGCGAAAGACTATAATAAAATGATAGTTGGTTTTCCTGAAGGAACTCCTAAGAATGATTATATTAAATACCAATGCATAAAAAATAGAATTCCATTATTTAAAGATATGAAATCTCTTGCAGAGTATTTATGAAACTGAATAAAAACAGGGAGCTGTTTTTAAGCGTTTTAAACTAGATGTTTTCAAAACTATGAAATATAATAAAGGCAAAAGTTACTCTATTGAAAGTATTTTAAGAATGTTTAAAGTCAATAATAGTAGATGTGTTAGGAGAGAAAACTTTTTGAAGAACAGTATTCGGAGCATTTTATATGAAGCAAAAAACAATTGATGAAGGATTAAATGAATTTATGAAAATAACAAATGGTATGAGATTAGACAAAGCCATAAAACTTGTTATGATTGAAGTACTTTCTTTAAAACAAGAAATCCAAAAACTAAAGGAACATACACTTGAGCCTAAAACTGTTAGGAAATATATTTAAGTAGAATATGTTAATCTGCAAAGGAAAAAGATGACAAAAGAATTAAAAGCACTTGAAAATTTAAGAGAATATAATTCAAAAATCAAAAAACTTGATAAACAATTAATTTATAATTATGATTATACTTATTATAATTTGGTTGGTGAAGATATAGTACCAAATGAAGATTTTAATGAAAAATATGGTAGTACAAGAAAAGGTTATGAGTTATTTGGTAAAGATAATTCTAATTTACTTGGTGTAGGATATTCAGGTTTAGTATCTTTGCGAGAAGTTTATGTAAGAGATACTTTGGATTTGGTCGGATATATTACTGAAGCAAAAAGACCAATGAGACCTTATTTAAAAGAGGCAGAAGATTTATATGAAAGTACACTTGAAGATTTTAAGGTTGCACTTAATGTAAAGGATGAAGAATCGTTTAAATATTATATCAATGAAAATGGGCCAGGTTATGATTTATATAATAAAGACAGGGTTCAAAATGAGTCAAGGAAAATTGGATATTTAGTAGATTTAATGGAACAGTATTTTGAAGATGACGATTTTAAAAAATTCTTTGATAAAATTATAAAGTAGGATATTATAGAAAAGATAAATAAGATAAAGGAAAAATAATGTATATACCAAGAGCAAATTTTACAGGAGATAGTAAAAGAATACCCGAGAAAAAGATTATAATATTTTCTGGAGCTGGGTTAGACGCCCCATCAGGAATCCAGACTTTTCGAGGTACAGATGGTTTATGGAATAACCATAAAATAGAAGATATATGTGATGAAAGAACTTGGAAAAAGAATTTTCAAAAAGTGCATAATTTTTATAACGAGCGTAGAGTGCAATTAAAAGATGTAAAACCAAATGAGGCTCATAAAGTGGTATATTATTTGGTTATGTAGTTTTTAATTAATTTAGCAATACGGTCATATTCTTCGGAATTGGTGGTATTTTTTAATTTTTCTATTTCATTTTCAAATATAAAAATATTTATATTTAAAGACATAGTATATAAAATTCTTTAAATAAATTATCAACATTCAAATTTTAATTTTATAAATAATATAAAAGGAAAATACTATGGGACTAATTTATAAACATACTTTCAATAACTCAAATAAATCATATATAGGTTTAACAAAATACACAATGGAAGAAAGATTGAAGGGCCACCTAAAAGCTGTCAAAAATGGTTCAGCTTTGCATTTTCATAATGCAATTAGAAAATATGGAGTAGAAAATATTATTTCAGAAATACTAGAAGATAATATTGAAATAAAAAATTTGACAGACAAGGAAATCTTTTATATAGATAAATTTGATACTTTTTTAAATGGTTATAATATGACTTTAGGAGGGGAAGGTAATTTTGGTTTGGAACATTCAAACGAAGCCAAACAAAAAATTTCCGAAGCAAATAAAGGATATAAAGTGGTGGTGAATAAAATAACTAGAAAAACTTTGAAAATAAAAGTGGAAGATTTTGATAATGAGTTATATGATACTTTTATGAAAGGTAAAATTAATGTTTATAATAAAAAAGCAGGTGAACATATAATAGTTTCATTAAACTATTTCAATAATAATAGAAAGGATTTTATCACTAATTATGAAAATAAGGTAGTTGTTAGAGATGGTTTAGAAATTAAAGTTGTTTCTACCGAAGATTTTAAATCTGGTGATTTTGAAAGTATTCATAAGAATAAATCAACTTTTAAGGATAAAAACGGCAAAACTTATAATATAGATAAGGATAGCAAATTAATTTCCGAATTAGGATTGGTTGGAATTAATGATGGAATAGGTAATTATATTGATGAATGTGGTAATAAAATTAGACTTTCTACAAAAGAGGCCAAATTAAGAAATCTGAAAGGTATTAATACTGGTACATTTCATAAAGAATGTGCTAAAAATATACTAATTTATGATGAAAAGGGAATTATTAGATACAAATGTTTTGGGAATTTCGCGACAGTTTGTAAAGAGAATGGTTTACCTCCAACAGCTTTTGGTGATTCTTATAGAGCAAAAGGAGAGAAATTATATGAAAATTTGACACACAACTCGAGTATATCTAGATTAAAAAATAAAAATTACTGGCGATTTAAAGGATGGTCAGCAAAATTAAGCGAAGATGTTAAATAATATGAATGAATCAGTTGATTTGCCTGAAAAGTTATTTGATAAAATATATTATGAAAGTTGTGAAACAGCAATGCAAAAAATTGAAAAAGATATTGATGAATTATGGAATAAATAGTGTTACTTTTTGTAACATTAGTAGTAATTTTTTTTAAAAAATCAAATATTTTTTAAGTAAAAATATATATAATAATAAATAGCGAATATTAAATAAAGATTAAAAGCGTTCGACCGAAAAGTCAAAAAACTAAACAATTTTACTTAAATAAGGAGATTAATGTTTTTAACTAAATTAGACAGACCAAATTTGTATCCGATGGGAACAAGTTTAGAAAAGGTTTTCGATGAGTTTTTTGAAAACTCATTTAAAGAAATGGGAAATAATAAATATCCGATGACAGATATTTATACCGAAAATGGTGTTACTCACATTAGGGTAGCAGTAACAGGTTTTTTCGATAAGGAAATAGAAATATTTTTAGAAAACAATCTACTAACAATTAAAGCTTCTCATGAAGACAAATCCGGAAGAGATTCAAGAATTTACCATATTAAAAATATAGCAACAAGAAGCTTTATTAGGAAATTTGCAGTATCAAATATAGTAGAAGATATCAAAGCAGAAATAAAAAATGGTGTATTACATCTTGAGTTAATAGAAAAAGAAAAAGAAATAACTAAAAAAGTTATTCAAATAGATACAATTAAAAAATAAAACTAACTTAAAATATAAGGAGATTTAAAAATGGCAACAATAGGAATAGATTTAGGAACTACAAATAGTGCGGTAGCAGTATATGAAGCAGGGGAAGCAAAAATCATCCCAAATGCAGAGGGCAAAAATACAACACCATCAATAGTAGCGTTTACAAATAAAGGTGATGTTTTAGTTGGTGAACCAGCAAAAAGACAGGCCGTAACAAACCCAACAGGAACAATTGAAGCGGTAAAAAGAATTATGGGTATGCAATTTAATGAACCAAAATGCAAAGAAGCTCAAGAAAAAGTACAGTATAAGATTGTAAATAAAAATGGACTGGCTGCAGTTGAAATTGATGGCAAATCATACACCCCACAAGAAATTTCGGCTAAGATTTTATCGAAATTAAAAGACGATGCAGAAAGTTATTTAGGTACAACTGTAACAGATGCAGTTATTACAGTACCAGCATACTTTAATGATGCTCAAAGAAAAGCGACACAAGAAGCAGGGACAATTGCAGGACTTAATGTATTAAGAATTATAAATGAACCAACATCTGCTTCACTAGCTTATGGACTTGATAAAAAAGGTGAAGAAAAAGTAGCCATTGTAGATTTAGGCGGCGGCACATATGATGTTTCTGTAATGGAAATAGGTGATGGGACTTTTGAAGTTTTATCGACAGATGGAAATGCTTTTTTTGGTGGAAAAGATTATGATCAAGATATTGTTAATTATTTAGCTGGAGATTTTAAGTCTAATAATGGGGTAGATTTAAGAAATGATAGTATGGCAATGCAAAGATTATTTGATGCAGCTGAAAATGCTAAGAAAGAGTTAAGTTCAACAATGGAAACAGAGATAAACTTACCATTTATTACAGCAGATGCAACAGGACCAAAACATTTAGTCGTATCTTTAACAAAAGCAAAATTTGAAGAGTTAATTAGTGAAAGAACAAAAGAGGTTACAACTCACTTAGAAACTGCTTTAACTGATGCAGGTTTAACACCAAATGATATTAACGAAGTTATTATGGTTGGGGGTTCAACAAGGATTCCGTTAGTGCAAGAGAAAGTCCAAAAATTCTTTGGTGGTAAAACATTAAATAATTCAGTTAATCCCGATGAAGTTGTTGCTGCTGGTGCAGCAATACAAGCAGGGGTATTAAGTGGAGATGTTAAAGATGTTCTTTTACTTGATGTTACACCATTAAGTCTTGGTATTGAAACAATGGGTGGTATTATGACTACTCTTATTGAAAAAGGTACAACAATTCCAGTTAAAAAATCTCAAGTATTTAGTACAGCAGAAGATAATCAACCAGCAGTATCTGTAAGAATAGCACAGGGTGAAGCAAAATTATTTGAAGATAATAAAATGTTAGGTAATTTTGAATTAGGTGATATTGCTCCAGCTCCAAGAGGAACTCCTCAAATAGAAATCACACTTGATGTAGATGCTAATGGTGTATTAAATGTTTCAGCAAAAGATAAAGCGACAGGAAAAGAAAATAGTGTAACTATTACTGGTAGTACGGGTTTATCTGATAATGAAATTGCTAAAATGGTGGCTGATGCCGAAAAAGCAAATGCTGATAAAAAAGATAAAGTTGAAGCAATTGAAGCAAGAAATGCGTTAGATAGTTTAATTTCACAAGCAAGAAAAACTAATGATGAAGTTAAAGATGAAAGTCTTACGACGGCAATTAGTACAGCAGAAGAAAAATCAAAAAATGAGGTTTTAACTAAAAGTGACTTAGAAACAGCTAAATCTGATTTAGAAAAAGTGCTTATGGAAGTAATGCAAAAACAAGCACAACACGGAACATCAAATGAAGCATCTGAACAAGCCGAAAAGGTTAATGATAGTAGCACCATTATTGATGCGGAGGTAGAGTAGGTTTATCCTACTCTACAAAAGAGTTAGAAATGGCTACAAAAATTCACGAAGATTTAACTGAAAACGAAAAATTGGACACGGCTGAAGTAGAAGAAAGAGAGCAATCAGATGTTCCCTATGAAAATACAAAACTTAAAGATAAAATTAAAGCATTAGAAAGCGAAAATCTCAGAACTCATGCTGATTTCCAGAATGTAAAGAAAAGACTAGAAAAAGAAAAATTAAATTCTATAAAATTTGCACAAGAACAATTTTCTCTAGACTTATTAGAAGTATTGGATTCTTTATATATCGCAGTACAAGTTATACAAGATGCAAAAGAAAAGGAAGGTATAACAAACACAATTAAAAAACTAACAGATATTTTTAGTAAATATCATATTTCTGAAGTTACATATGAAGTATTTAACCCTAACTTACATCAAGCAGTACAGACAATTAAATCAGAAAAAGCTTCAGGAGAAATTGTTCAAGTTCTAAGGAAAGGTTATACAATCCATGATAAAATACTAAGACCAGCAATGGTGAGTATATCTCAATAAAAGGAAGAATATGAAAGATTTATATAAGACATTAGAGATAAGTGAAAATGCAACCGAACAGGAAATTAAAAAAGCTTATAGAAAATTAGCAAAGAATTATCATCCTGATGTCAATAAAACCAAAGAAGCCGAAGAAAAATTTAAAGAGATAAATGCAGCTTATGAAGTCTTAAGCGATAAAAATAAAAAAGCACAGTATGATAGATATGGTGATCAAATGTTTAACCAAAACAATTATGCCGGCCATCAACAACATTCTGAAGATATTTTTGAACAGATGTTTAGAGCTAGCTTTGGGTTTAATAATCAAATTAATCTCGATAGAACCGTAAGGGTAAGAGTACCATTAGATAAAGCTATAAAAGGCGGCAAGATAACTATTGAAGGCAATACTATATCATTTCCTAAAAATATTAGTAATGGCACAAAACTAAGAGTAAAAGGAAAAGGCAAAACTTTTCAAGGGCAAACTGGAGATTTATATGTACAGTTAGTTGTTGTCGGGGATAATAACTTTGAAGTAAATTATAACACTATACATACAAGCGTTGAATTAAATCTAAAAGAAGCTATTTTTGGAACACATAAAGAAATAAATTTATATGGAGATATAATAAAAATAAAAATTCCTAAAGATATTAAATATGGACAACAACTACGAATTAGAGGAAAAGGTCTACATAATGATAATATGATAGTTCATTGTATTTATGTTTTACCAAAGTCAGACGAAATAAAAGAAAGTGATTTAAACTTTGTAAAATAAAGGAAATATATGAAATTCTTCTCTAGTTATTATGCCCAAATACCAAATATCCCAAAAGATTATATTCTTGTTAGCATATCTGGGGATATACCAGATTATATTAAAGATCAAATAAATATTTGGGACTGTCGATTAGCGCCAAATAGAGATTTATTCAGGGAGTATAAAAATTCCCCTAAAGGTCGACAAAGAGAGAATTTATTTGTCCAAAGATTTAAAAATGAAGTGCTTACCAAATATGATATAACTGAAATATTAAAATCTTGGAGTGATAAATGTGGTCTTGAACAAAAATATGTTTTATTATGTTATGAAATGCCTAATTGTTTTTGTCACCGTCATATTGTCGCCGAAGCACTTGAAAAAAAGTACGGCATAGAAATTCCCGAATTTGGCATAGATAATTTAATTTATGAGAGAAGGGATTATAAAATCCAACTAAAAGATACTTTAAATGAAGAGGAATGGTAGCATTTAATACCTATTTAAAGTATTGTGATAAAGTAGATCTATAAAAGAATAACTTTGTACTACAAATTGACTAATAATTTTTATTTCTTTCAATGTAAAGATACTAAATCAGCAGTTCAATAGACAACAAATAGGAAAGAGGAATAATGAAAATACTAAAACATACAGAAAAAATTCTTTATTTAGAGGCTCATGGAGATATAATTAGCATTGGCTTACAAACAAACTTTAATATAAGTCTCATTAAAAATTTAATTAACATAAATGGAATTGAAATTCCTTATTTTTCAAGAGAAATGGCGAAGGAAGATTATGAAATGTTAGAATCTTCAATACTTGAAGGGCCCAAACAGAAAAGGAAAGTAATATAAAATCAAGCACAGATTGTTATAAGGAAATGAAGGGCAGCAAGTTCTATTACTAAATCTTTTAAAATTGGTTTAAATAATAAGAGCATCAGATTTATAAAATGGGGATTCTTTATTACAGCCACAAATAAAATAGTGATTAAGAACTTGGATATAGTCTTTAATAATAGAATTTCTTTCTATTAACCCTCTAATTTAAACCTAGTTTAATAATAATTTGTTATAATTATATTAATAAAAACATAAAGGTTATAAGATGACAAATTCAACAGAGTCAAATTATGAAAGAAATTTAGAGAATACTTAAGATACAACAATGAAAGTAGAAGTTTAACTTAGACTTTAGATGAAGATACTTACTCTGTTTGGGCAACTTTTTATACTAGTGCTGATGAAAATACTGAAGAATTTGAAGTTTTAAAAGAAAATGTAAGGTTTTAATAATGTATCTTTATTTAGTAAATTTAAAACAATTACTATTAGATTAAGGAAAGAAAGATGAAATCTATTAAAAATTTAGAATTAATACAAAGAGTAACAGCACAAAATTCATTTAAAAAAACGGCGTCTGATGTTAAAAGTTCTTCGCCAGTTTCTTTTGTTGGTTATAGTTTAGGCGAACCAGTATATGAATTTAATAAAGAGGACAAATTTATAATTTTTGGTATTAGGGACGATAGAATTGCTACTGGTTATATGCAATATAACCAGGTGTTTAAAATTATTATGCAAATTGAAGAAGGTTATCAACTATGAATAATGCTACGAAAGAACTCATAATTACCGGGAATATTGGTACAGGTAAAAGTACTGTAACTAAAATTTTTGAAGAAAGAGGTTACAAAATCATTTCAGCAGATGAGATATCTGCGGCAATTCTTAAAGAAAATCATAAAGAAATTTCAAAAATGTTTAGTATGCCCCCTCAAAAATTTAATTCTTTTAAAAAAAGATTATCAAATATGGTTTTTAGTAAACAATGTACATTAGTAAATTATAAAGAAGAACTTGAAAAATTTATGGTCCCAAAAATTCAAGAAGAAATCGAACATGAAAAACTTGCTTTATCTATGGCTGGGAGAAAATATGTTATAGAAATGCCTACATATTTTGAAACAAGGGGCCTTAAAAAAGATAATGAAAGTTTAGTTATTATGGTGCAGGCGGATAAAGATATAAGACTTAAAAGGATTATGGAAAGAAATAAACACTTAAGTATTCAAGATGTTTTGAACCGAATGAGAACACAAATTCAGCCATCAGAAAAAGTACAATATTGTGACGAAATTATTTGGAATAATGGAACTTATGAAGAATTAAAAAATGAAACCCTAAGAGTAAAAAGAATTATAGAGAATGAATATTCTTATCCCATGAAGGAATATCATAAAAGTTCTAAATAGTTTTTAGATTGGATTATATGTTATTTAATTTTTATACTTTATGTCTTTTAGCGCTTATTGGTTAATTTGTAACTTCTAGTTATGTTATAATCTTCATAATCAGTTATTTTATATACAGAATGCTTTAAGGAAAATAATGAAAACAGAAAACAAAAAAATATTTTTTATAAAAAAAGGATATAAAAGGATTTAAAGCTTATATTTTTAAGAAACCAAATAGCAGGATTTATAGAACAAAAGATGAATTTTCTAAAATTGGTCTAGAAATAGAACCAGGCGATATGTTTTTTGAGAAAGAAGATTATTGGGATAAAGTAGAATATAGAGCAATGCAAGCATTTATAAATGCTTTTGGTGATTTAAGACTATATGCTTTTGAATATAGTCCTTTAGAAAGAATGGAAATTTATGCTCTATTTTAGATGCTAAATCACTCCATGCTATATTAGGTATAGCTTTAGACAATCTTCTATTTTTAAGCATATTTTTTACTTGAAGACTTTCTAAACTTATAAAATCATATAGATTAATTAATTTTTAGATGCTTTATGATTTATAGTGTTTCTTGTATTCTTTATTTTATTATGTACCTTAGCCACTTTTAATCTAGCTTTATTTCTATTTTTACTTAGTTTTCTTTGGTACTTATATGTTAAGTAGTTTTATATGGATAAAAAGATTCGATAAATGTATAAATAATTTTATTGAAACAAAATGTTTAGTGTTCCAATAAAATTACTAATAGGACGGAAATAATATGAATAAATTCTTAATAGATTTTTATGGTTTTGGAGATATACACAACCCAAAAGAGGTACCTTTTTTGCCCAAAACAATTATTAATGATATAGATAAGTTAAAAGATAAAAAAGGAAATGACAACCAAATTATATATGTTTATGATAGTCTAAGAAGTGGTTTCTTTAGATATAATAAGGACCTTGCAAATTATGATGATAATTGTACTATAATAAAGGGATGGGAACGGATTTATGATGGCCATATTAATATTGAATGGAGATTAGGTTATAATAATGAGGATTTAGGTTTAGCAGTCACTAAAATGGCTAGATTAATGCGAATGCACTCTGAGTATTATCGTTCAAAAACTATATATATTCCTAAAGGGGATTATCTACTAACTTACCCAATAACTTTGAGTCAAGGTGTTTCTCTACAAGGTGAGGGATATTTTACTAAATTAATATGCGATTTTAGCGATGAGTTTATAAATGACCCGTCTTTATTCTATAAGAATTACGGAAATTTGTTTGGTACTTTTGATAATAAGCATGTTCACTATACTTGTAGTTTAGATAACCCACCTATGATTTCAAACTGGTGGATGACTAATTACCAAAGCATTAAAGATATTCGCTTAGATGGCAATAATAAAAATGTTAAGGCTATATGGCTGAACGAAGTCTATTACTCTCAATTTGAAAATATAAACATTAGAAACTTTAAAGATTCAGGATTTACCATAATAAGAGGCCAGTTTAATTCTATAGAAAATTTAAGTGTAATCAACTCTTCAGCTGTTAGGTTTATATGTTGTTGTACTTTAAGTGTAGATGGTTTAGATATTGAAGGTTCTATTAGTCCCCAAAACCAATTAGAAATAGTGCATGACTCTAAATGGAAACAAGCTATTTCTTTAACAAACTTTCACCTCGAAGAGGCTTCTAGTGGAGTTTATAACGATGGAGACGCTTTTTTAATATCGCAAGAAGGAGTATCTATATATTCTATGTTTGCTACTTATAATAATCATAACAAAGATAATAGGAATTTTCATATTTCAGCAGGCATGGAATATACCTTTGATAACTGTACAATTAATACTGTTGATGCCAATAACTTTTTAATTAACGATGGAAGTACAGGTTCGGGTATGGACTTTTTAGTGGATAATGGACTTAAAAAAGTTTTTATAAATGGGACTGCTTCAGAAAGGGTTAAATATTCTAATATAAGTAGAAATACAGAAGTATCACTAAATAATAAAATGTTAAGTTCGGGATTCAAAGTTATATCAAATTCAAGTCCTAAGCTAAAAACTTTATGGTGTAGCTCTGATACCAAGATAAATCTTGGTAACAACCCTAATAGATATTTAGATTTTGGAAACGGATCATCTTTAGATGTCGTAAATTCATATGGTAGATTAAATATTAAAGCTGGTTCAGTTTTACCTGACATAAATTTAGAAGCAAATACTCACACATTCAAAGATATAGATTCTAATACTATTATGAAGATAGGGAAAGAAACTATTGAACATAGCGGCATAATAGATTATCAACATAAAGAAAAGCAAGTTTCTGAACAATTTTTGTCTTTTAAAAACAAAGATAATATAACATTAAAAAACCTCAAATTAACAACGTCTCACAAATACAATACGATTGTTTTCAAAAATTGTTCTAATATTACTATTGATAATGTAGAAATATCTACAATTTATGAAAATGTATGGAGAGATACATTTTTGAAAGAGGGCAGTAAAGATGAGAATCGATTTATGAGAACTACTGCTATTTTAATAATAAATTCATTTAACATTAGAATAAAAAATTCTAAATTTAATAAAATACCAGGAGTTGGAATAGTAGTAGATAATTGCAGCAATGTTAATGTAGATTCTTGTACTTTTAGAGATATGGGAGGTAATTGTTTTAACTCTATTAATAATGGAGAGAAGGATTTAAGCTTTACTAATAATTTTGTTTACGGTTGTTATGATTCATTTGTCGGGGTACATTTGGCAGATAATGTAATAATAAGTAATAATGTTTTACATAAAACAAGTGACTTAAGAAAAGTAAATACGGGTTATGGAATAGATATTCCTGGGGCTTCCAATGTTATTGTGTCTAATAACACAATAACAGGCAACGGAACGCAGAGTAATATACATACCGGAATTGGCATACACATTCACGGATATCTTAAAAAAAGTGGCGAAAACATAATAGTTTCTAATAATATTATTTCTGGGGTTAATATAGGCTTACAAGTAGGGGAAGGAACTTCTATAATAAAAGTCCAAAGTAACATATTTACTAAAAATAACATAGGCATTAGAGTAGGGGATTCTAAAAACCTAGATATTAGTAGTAATATTATAAATGAAAGCAATGTTAGTATAGATGCTTGGAGTAATACAAGGGTAGTAAATCTTAAAATACACGATAACACTTTAGAAACCAAAAAAGGGTTAAGTGTAGGACCCAACACAATTAATACAAAAGTGTATAATAACGATATTATTGAATTGGAAGAATCTGGAAGTATCTCTAAAAGTAAAGAAGTTTACTTGAGAAATAACAAAAACGGAGAATTGAATGAGACAATTTATTTAGAAGCCAAAGAAGAATTAGAAAAATGCCCTATTAATGCTAAACGATACATAGTTAAAAATACTGATGAAGAGCTGGAATATATTTTCGATAGTGAACTTACTGAAGACGATGATGATGGTGATAATTATATTTTTAATAATTCGGGCTGTTTTAAGAAAGTTTAAGTAAGTTGTTGAATGCCTATAAAAACTGAAATGGAGTTAAGGTGTTAGGCATAGAAGTTAAAATAAGGTGTAAGAACGGGTTCAAGAGAAGAAGTGGAAAATATCCACTTCAATAAAGACTATATCTGTCTCCACTTGAAGTAATTGACAAATGCGGCAGTATCATAGTGAAATATAATGAAAACAAAAAATATTTTTTATAAAAAAGGTTTTAAAGCTTATATTTTTAAGAAATTAAATAGCAGGATTTATAGAACAAAAGGCGAATCTTCTAAAATTGGTTTAGAAATAGAACTGGGCGATATGTTTTTTGAGAAAGAAGATTATTGAGATGAAGTAGAATATAGAGCAATGCAAGCATTTATAAATGCTTTTGGTGATTTAAGACTATATGCTTTTGAATATAGGCCTATAGGAGAATAGAAACTTACACCCCTGAATTGTTTATTTAAAGGAATATAAATGAATATTAAAATATTTAGAGAAGACTTTAGTGCATTTAATTTATTAGAACAAAATGAATTACTTTTATATTGTAAATTTTTTCTTAAATTGAAAATAAAATCTGCTGTTGCTAAAAAAGATTTTAATTCTATTTATTTTGACATAATGAGGGAACTATCTGAATTTGAAAATAAACTAATTCATAAGTTCAGAAAAGAAAAACTTCAATATATAAAAATACAGAATAATATAAATTATAATTACATTAGAGATAAATACCCTGAAGTTTTTATTTAAAAGGTTATTATAGCATGGAGTGATTTGGTATCTAAAATAGGGCATAAAGCTAACGAAAACCAAGTTAGTACATCTAAAATAGATACTTATTATCCTTCCTCTAAAACCTGTTCAAATTGTAGTTCAGTAAAAGAGAGATTATTGCTCGAAGAGCGAATATTCTCGTGTTCTAAATGCAGTTTTGAAGAAGATAGAGGCATAAATGCTTCTATAAACGTACTAAATGAAGCATTAAGACTGGCTAGGATAGAATAGTACCAAACCAGTATAAAAAATTAATGACTGTGGGAGTTCTTATACCACTATAGAAATTGTTCTATAGAAGTTACTTAGAAGCAGTAAATAAGGATAGTATAACTTTTTATACTATTATATAGATTTATATTCTTTATATATATTTATATTTCTTTGCTATTATATTAAAATAAAAAGCCCTGGAATAAGTTTAATTTCTTTTAAGCTTATGAATAATGTTTCAGAAAATAAACTTAAACAAACAGCAAAAAGACAACTTCACAGAACAAATTCTGATGTGGTTATTTGCAATGATTTAAAAGTTATTAAAGAAGGAATTCATAAAGCATTTGCTGTTACTCAACATTCAACAAGAGAATTAAAAGGCAAACAAGATATTGCTAATTATATTGTAAGATAAACTGAAAATTAAACTTATTTTAAGGTTAATGTGTTATAATTATACTAAGAAAATACAAAAGGATAAAAAATGTTAAAAGCTGGAAGTAAAGTAAAAGTAATTTCAATAAATAAAGATAATCAAGGTCGTTTAAAGTTATATTCACCTAATATGGAAGACCTCATTGGAGAAACTGGTGTTGTAACTAAACGTAAAAATAAAAATGGATATGTTGAAGTTGACTTAGATGATTATGGACCTCATTGGTCATTTGAAAGAAGTGATTTAGAAGTAATTTCATAATAATATTAAAAGATTTTTAGAATAAAATTAGCGAAACCTATTTTTTGTTTTCCAAAAAATAGGTAAAAGTATATAGATAATTAAGGGATAGAAAAATGACATTAACAGTAAATGGAAACAAATTAACATTACATTATTTAACAGTAGTTGGAAGCACTTTACACGGTTTACACGGTGTAGATAGTGATACGGATGTTAAAGGAGTTTTTACTTGGGAACAAGATGTCCAAATGGGGTTATCGGATGCGCCAGAACAACTTGATAAAAGTATGAATAAAGAAGACAGAGCCGATTTAATGAAACAATTATCAGAAAATTTTGGAAGAGAATTTGATAATGATTTGGATTTATTTGAAGCAAAGAAATTTTTTAAAAATGCGATGAAAACAGATCCTAATATGTTGGATATGTTAAATGCTGATAAAGTTCAAGGTATGGTTATGTACTGCACAAGAGAATTTAAAGCTGTTCTTGATAATAGACATTTATTTCTTAATTATGAACTGGCCCATAAAAGGTTTACTGGAATGAGCTTCAATTGTCTTAAACTAGGCAAAAAAGAAAACAATAAAAATAAATTTAAAGACCTAGCAAAAAGCCTTCAAAGTTTATTTAGTTTTTGGAATTTGGTTAAAAATGGTTCATTTAATCCAAGATTAAATGAAACTCAAACTTTAACAGTTCTTGATGTTAAAATGAATTTAAGAGAAAAAAGTCATCAAGATTTATTTGAAGAAGTACAAGACTTTAGAAGTGCTTTTGAAGAAGAATGTAATGAACTTAATTTACCCAAATTAACAGAAGAAAAGAAAAAAGAGAATTTCAAAAAAATAAATACAATGTTATTAAATTTGAGAAAAGTCTAATAATTTAACTTTGTTTTAAGGTCGATGTGTTATAATTATATAAGACAGAAAGGAAGACAATATGAAAGACAATTACAGAATATACGGTAAATATGAAAGTATGAAACGATTTAGTCCATTAGATTTAACTGAAGGACAGTTTGTAACTAATTTAATTTACGCGAGTGTTTGGGCTGACTTAGATATTGTAACCAAAAAATGTAAGGAATTAAATGACATGAATAAAACGATGACTTTTGAAGTGAGAAAAGTCTAAAACAAGCAAAAAGTACGAGAAAAGTTGTTTAGTTACTAAAAACATTAAATAAATGTTATAATACATTATAAAATACATTACAAAAGGAAATAAAATGGCAAAGCAAAAAGGCGAAAGTATTCACAAAGAAAACGATAGAATGACATCATTGGGAAGTTCAGCAGTTTACAAAGAATACAAATTGAGAGATGCAATTTCTAAAGAGATGGAAAAAGATGGTGTAAGAGAAGCGGTTCTTGATTTTATATTTAGTGGAGACCCAGAAGCGGTGACACCGCTTCAAGAGATAAGAGACGCCCATAAATGATATTAAGTAGTAAACTGAGAACTATATCTTATATAAAAAAACTACTTAGTAAAAGATATGGTATTTATCACTTAAGGTGGCAAGTAAGCGCCTGGGTGATGCTTCCATTTATGATGTTATTAGAAGCGCACTTACCTTTATGGGGTAATTTAATGTTGGGACAATTTATTGGAGCACTAATATTTTATCCGATAGACACTTATATCTTCAAAAGTGAATCAACTACTTCTTGAAATATAAATATTATAAAAGCGGTATTAAAATAACGAAACGATATAGTATTATCGTAAAAAGTTGAAAGATTAAGTTCTGACCCAGACAGTGGAGAACACCTTGTTTAATCATTGTTTATACAAAGTGTAAAAAGAAATACAATAGTTCAGAAGTAATAGACTCATAAAACTATAAAGTAATTATTAAAAATAAAAGTTTTCAATAACCCAGCAGATACAATGTTTATAAAACAGCCTTACTTCGATATTTTTAAGTTAAGCAATAAGTTTTGAAATAAACTAAATTTGGAAGAATATATTGAATAGAAATTAAGTAAGATTAATATAGTATAAAGCGATAGACTAAAGGAAAATAATGAATAAAACAGAGAAAATAATTGAAGAAACACAACGAGAAGCAATAATTAACAGGCCTTATAATTTGGCCGGATCTATTAAAAGAGTAAAAAAAGATAGATTTAATATTACACAAGATAAAATTGAATTTTCAACATCAAATACCGTTCCTGCACTTATGAAATTATTTATGGAAGCTTTAGATAATCCTATTGATGTAGCGATTAAGGGCGGATGTGATACAATTGATATAAAAGTGGATAATAAATCAATAAGAATTAAAGATAATGGTTACGGTGTAAGTACAGAAATGCAAGGTGGCGAAAGTATATTATATAAAGCATTTTGTAAGTATAATACAAGTGCCAATTATCAAGAAAAAAAAGGTCAAGGTCAAAAAGGCGTAAATGGTATTGGTATTAAATTATGTACAACATTAAGTACATTATTTGAAGTAATCTCAGAAGATACAAATGGAAAGTTAAAAATAATAGCAACTGAAAATAATCTTAATCATAAAATAAAAGAACTTAAACCAACTGGAAAAACAGGTGTTGAGGTTTATTTTGAACCAGATTTTAATATTTTTGAAGTACAAGAAATAGATCAAGAACACATTAATAAAATGTATGAATATACATTGATGCAATCTTTAACATATTCAAATATAAATTTTAGATTTAATGGTAAAAATGTTAAAATTAAGCCAAAACAATTTATAAAATTGCTTAGTGAAGATTCTGTTATTATAGAAGAAGAAAAATATTTTATTGCAGTATTACCATCTGAATCAGGTGAATTTAGACAATTATCTTATATAAATGGTCTCGAAATCTCGAAAGGTGGATCACATATTGATTATATAGCCGATAATATTGTAAAATCATTAAGAAGTAAAATAGTAAAAAAATATAAATCTATTAAACCTTCAGATATTAAGAATAAATTAAATTTTGTTATTATTGGTAAAGATATGAAAAATATTGATTGGGAAGGTCAAGTTAAAGATACTATTGCTTCTACACCAGCAAATATTAGAAAATATTTTGAAGACTTAGATTTAGATAAATTTGCAGAAAAAGTTTACAAAAATAAAAATATCACAAATAGTATTATTGATTATTTTAGAATTGCTGAAGAGTTTAAGAAAAAACAAGAGATGGATAAACTTGGTAAAGTTAAGAAAAAAATTAAATCTGAAAAATATACTAGAGCAGTAGGAGAAAATATAATCCTTATAGTTTGTGAAGGTGCTTCAGCAAAAGGAGGGTTGATGCCAATTCTTGGTAGAGATGGAATTGCTTATTACGAATTAAAAGGCAAACCTTTAAATGCACTTGTAGCAACACAACAAAAATTTACAGGAAATAAAGAACTTACAGAATTATTTCAAATTATAAGACAAGAAGGTTTTAAATATGTTGTAACAGGAACAGATCAAGATTTAGACGGCATTCATATTGCTGCTTTAATTACCGGTTTTTATAAAAAATATTTTCCTAATGAATTAAAGAATGGAATGCTGGGTAGACTCCAAACGCCAGTGTTTTTTACAAGAGGAAAAGATAAAAATCCAAAAGAATGGTTTTATAATCTTAGAGATATACCAGATGAAAGAGGTGAATATATGAAAGGTCTTGGTTCTTGGGAACCCGAAGACTTAGAATACATTATCCAAAAAGATGGTCTTGAGTCCATGATAAATATTTTTGAAGATACTTGTAATTTAACAATAGATGAATGGCTCGGAAAAGATAGTGAACCTCGGAAAAAATATATTCAAGCAAATGATTTCGAATTAATTAAACTATAGTTTAATTAATTCTTAATAGTTAATATGTTATAATTATAAAAAGGAAATAAATGAATATCGATACACACAAATTTAGAAAGACTGAAATTAAAGATTTTATGGAAACAGAATTAGTTGATTATGCTAGCTATTCTACTTTAAGGGCAATTGCATCTTTAGCTGATGGCCTTAAAAATTCAGGGAGAAAAATAATTCATACAGTCCAAAAAAAGAATATTATCAATAAAACAAAAGTTACTAACCTAAATAGTATTGCTTCACTTGAAACGGAATATTTACACGGCGACCAAGTTTTAAATGGAGTAATTACAGGCTTAGCAAGAAATTTTGTGGGGACAAATAATATAAATGTGCTATATCCAAGCGGTAATTTTGGAACAAGATTTGAACCTGAAGCGTCTGCACCAAGATATATTTTTACATATAAAAATAATAACTTTGATAATATATTTAATAAAGAAGATTCAAATATTATTCTTCATCAAACATTTGAGGGAACTGACATTGAACCCAGATTTTTTGTACCAAGTTTACCGATGATTTTAGTTAATGGTGCTGAAGGAATAGCAACAGGTTTTGCACAAAAAATTCTTCCAAGAAAAGTCGAAACATTAAAAGAATTTATTAATTGCTCACTTAATAATAATCCACTACCAGATTTGCCACCATTTTACAATGGTTTTAAAGGAGTTATTACAAAAGGTACCAACCCTAATCAATGGGAAATTGAGGGTGTTTTTGAAAGAAAAGGAAAATCTAAAATAACAATTATTGAGTTACCTATTGGCTATAATCTTGCGTCTTATACAAAAGTATTAGATGATTTAGAAGATAAAAAACTTATAAAAAGTTTTACAGATAAGTCAAATGCCAAAAAGGGAACTTTTGAATTCGATGTTACATTAGATTCTAAAATCCTTAAAGAAACTGATGCTGTAATTAGAGCAAGATTAAAATTAGTAAAAACAGTTACGGAAAATTTTACTGTTATTGATGAAAATAATAAAGTAGTAGTTTATAATTCACCTGAAGAGGTGGTTAATCATTATATTAGAATTAAAAATCATTTTTTACAAAAAAGAAAAAATCATCTTGTTCAAAAGCTAAAAAATGATTTATTAATTCTTGCAAGCAAGTATATTTTTGTTCTAGGTGTAACTGATGGCCACATTAAAGTAAATAAAGTTAAAAAAGTAGATATTATTGCACAACTTAAGACTTATCCAAAACTAATTACTGTTGATGATTCTTATGACTACCTCCTTGCGATGAAAATTTATAATTTAACTGAGGAAAAACTTAGTGAACTACTTCAACAAATTAAGAATAAAAAAATTGATTTAAATGAAATTCAAATAAAAGATATAAAAGAAATCTGGAGTGAGGAAATAAAGAAATGTTAATTGAAAATGTATATAAGGAAAAAGAAAAAATAAATTATATTATTTCAAATAGCATACAAGAGATTTTAAAAAAGGGGTTGAGAGTAGCAGAGAAATCACTTGGTTCTTTGGAAGATGATATAGGCATTATGTTAAGAGCGTTGCAGTTAAAAAATAAGATTTATGACTATGTGGTTTTTATTAAATACAACGAATTATTTAAACGCTTTGAAGGTAAAGTTGTATATAGTCTTATTAATACAGAAAAAATGGATGCAAAAGAAGCTAAACAATGGGAAATTGAATTAGAATTCTTTTTTTAGGAGAGCGACATGAATGATAAAATAACTAGAATAACTGCAGTAAAGTATTCAAAAAATTCTGAAGACAATAGATATAAGTTATTTATGAATTTAGTTAATAAAGAGGAATTTGAAAAATTCCTCACTAATGAAGCAATAGATGTAGATATAACAGACAAAATTATTTGTGATTTTGTTATCGATAGCCACAAAAATTTTGTAAAGAAACTCAAAAAAACATTAAAAACATTAGATGGTATTAATGCGTCAGTTAAAATCAAACAAGATATAATTAATATTTTTTTAAGTGAAAACGCACTTTTAGAAACAGACATTTCAATTAATAATAACAAGAGATATATATGAAAATAATAGTGGCTGGTTCAAGAGATTTTAACGATAAAAAGTTGCTGTTTTCAAAAGTTGATAAAATTAAAATTTCATTAAATATTTCTGAAATAGTATCAGGAACAGCAAGAGGTGCAGATACATTAGGAGAACAATACGCTGTAGAAAATGGTCTTAAGTGCACTAAATTTTCAGCAGAATGGAATTTATATGGCAAAAGCGCTGGTCATAAGAGAAATTCGTTAATGGGTGAGTACACTGATTATGCCTTAGTTTTTTGGGATGGAAAATCTAGAGGATCTAAAAATATGATTGACACCATGAAAAAATTTAAAAAACCAGTTATTACTATTAAATATACTGAAATAGATATGTTTGAAGATTTCTAAAAAGGATTAAAAATGATAGAAAAAAAGTTACAGGCAGCACAAAATGGTTCATTTTAACTTTAAGAGTTTTAAGAAACCCGAACATACACTTGTGGTAAAAGAGGGGGAAAAATACTTATGGCCTCTTTTCCACAACCATCACTATATGACAAGTAATCAAAGTATTATAGATTCTTTACCTCGTTCGTCTAAGTTCTTCACATTTTATTGGATTAGAGAAAATAAAGAAATACTCATAGGCTGCTTAGGTGTGCTCAATCAAATTTCAAAAAAACCAGCTAGGCGAGTTACCAGAATGGTAATATTACCAGAATATCAAGGATTGGGGTTCGCTCCAATAATGTTAAATAATATATCTGAGCTATACTTAAAAGAAAATATTACAATGTATATTTCCACTTTTCATCCCAGGTTAGGAAATTATTTTGAAAACTCAAATTCTTGGGTAGCTTCAAATAATAATATGACAACTTTTAGAACAGCAACTGTTGAAGAAGGCCCTCTTAAAGATACTTTAAGAGATGGCGTGGCAATGTACAGATATCACTATATTGGAGGAACTGGATATAAACTAAATTTTAATCCATTAACTATAACTAAATATGAAGCTGAGCTTAAGAAAATGGACAATAATAATAAGGAATATAAAAATCTAAAGAGAAAATTACAATCTTTAAAAAAGATAGCAGAAACAGATTATAAAGAAACAACTCCTGAAGAGTTAAAGACTAGTTACCCTGAACATATCAAATCTAAAAAAGAGCATAAGCAACTCTTTAAGAAAAATAAACGAAAAACGCTAACTACAGCAGAGAGAAAAGCCAAAAAATTAGAACTTAAAATTAAAAAAGAGCAAACAGATGCTTTTGATGATTTTTAAAAAGGAAATATTATTAAAACAAAAATACAAGAAGATAAAATTACTAAGCAAATCTGTGAAAATTTTACTATTGAACATAATGGTGAAATAGAGTTTAAAGAGCATAAAATACCTAAAGATATGATTCCCAATGATTTTAATATTGGGTTAATTGTAGGTAAATCTGGAAGTGGCAAAACAACTCTTTTGTCTACTTTTGGAGATTGTAAGAAAGCAGTATGGGAAGAACATAAAGCGATAGCATCCCATTTTGAAGACTATAATGAAGCCGAAGAAAGATTACTAGGTGCAGGAATAGCAAGTATCCCAACTTGGTTAAAACCTTATAGTATTCTTAGTAATGGAGAAAAGCATAGAGCAGATTTGGCATTTACAATTGGTTCAGATATGGTTATTGATGAGTTTGTTTCTTATGTTGATGATAATGCTGCAATGGGTGTTTCCAATAGTATTCAAAAATTTATAAGAAAACAAAATTTTACAGGTATTGTATTTGCTTCACTTAATAAAAATCTTATTGAATATCTTCAACCAGATTGGGTATATGATGCAGATATTAAAACGCTAACAGTTAATTCTGAAATTTATGATATAGAATCTCTAAGTCCGATGAAATACACCAAACGAAAAGCATTTATGGAAATTAAGTAATGTTTAAGTACAATTAAGAAAGGAATACTATGATATATAGAATATATGATATAAATGAAAGTTATTGTCAATTAGAATCTGATGATATACAATTTAAAAAGAAAGTAATAGAAACTCTTTCTGTTTTTGAAGAAGGTTACAAATTTAGTGCTCTTTTTAGGGCTGGCGTTTGGGACGGCAAAAAACATTTTTACACCATTGAATCTAATACTAATATCCAGTTTCCTAAAGGGCTAGTTCCTTATATAATTAAAGATCTCCACAAACATAACTATCAATATGAATATGCTCCTATTAGTACTAGCTACGAACTCGATTTTGAAGTATTCACGGATTTTGTTAAAACATTAGGGTTACCTTTTGAGCCATATGATTACCAATTGAAGGCGGCACACGATATGCTTACACTCAGAAGATTAACTTTAAGAAGTGCTACATCAAGTGGGAAATCTTTAATAGCGTATTTATTTTTTAGATATATGCTAGCGAATAATATGAATTCTCTTTTAGTAGTTCCATCAATTAATCTTGTAGATCAAATGTTTACAGATTTTGAGGATTATGGTTTTAAAGACGCAGGGAAATATATTAAACAGATTGGTGGAGATCACAAAGGTTCAAAAGATTTATCAGAAAAGCCTATAGTGGTAAGTACTTGGCAATCTTTAATACGAATGAGTGCAAATGAATTCGAAATATTTGACGGAATCGTTATCGATGAAGCGCATTCTGTTAAGAGTAATTGTTTGGACAATATTATTAAAAGAGCCACTAAAGCAAAATGGAAATTAGGAATGACTGGGACTATACCAAGAACAAGGGTGGACAAGTTACAGCTGTTGGGTACCCTAGGTAGAGTACACCAGGTTATAAGCCCTCAAGGCTTAATAGACAGAGGGTTAGCTACCCCTATTAGAATAAATGCTTTGTATCTTAATTATAGTACAGGTGATAGGGATATGCTTAATAAAGGCAAAAAACCTGATTATACCAAAGAAACTAAATTTATTACTGAACACTATTATAGAAATCTTAAAGTAGCACAAATCCTTATAAAGTTAGCTAAGACTGGTAATGTTCTAGGTACTTTTGCGCATATAGCACATGGTGAAAAACTTTTAAAAATGTGTATTGAATTAAGGACAGGAAAAACAAATGTAGAACTTCTTCATAAGATAACCCCGAAGCCGTTACAAGAGGCTTTTGAAAAATGGGAAAGAAATTCTGATTTAAATTTTTATATGAATGCCCCTATAACCTTACTTGATAAGAAAAAGATTTTAAAAAATTTAGGGAAGATATCTACTATAGAAAGAGCTCACTTATTTTTAGAAAGAGTTCATTCTTTAGATGAGATAGGGATATTTCTTATAACGGGTGCAGTTTCGGGTTCTTCTAGGGAATATATCAGAAAGAATTTAGAGACAATTGATAATAGCAAAACAAATGAAGGTGCCATTATTCTAGGAGGCTGGGCAGTTGTATCGACAGGAGTAAACTTCAAGAACTTGCATTCTATAGTATATTGCTCTAGCTTAAAATCTTATACAAAGATAATCCAATCAATTGGCCGTGGAATGAGATTGCATAAATCTAAATCTATGGTACAAATTTATGATATGGTTGATATTCTAACAAGTAATAATCAGAGTGAAAGACCAAATTATGTTCTGAAACATTTTTATGAACGATTAGAATATTATCGTGAGGACGGCTACCCCATAGTAGAGAAAGAAATTATATTAGAAGGAGATACAAAAAGTCACGAAATCAAAAATTTTATGGAAGAATGGTAGTTATTAAGATTGTTCTAAGATTGTTATGTTATAATTATACAAACAAATTAGAACAACAAGGAAATTAAAATGAGAAAAGCAACAGGAACAACTACAGTAAGTGTAGAGTTAGTGACAGAGTTTAAAAGAAAAATAGTAAATTACATAACATTAATGAACAAAGCATTAAGTGGTGAAACATTATTTGGAAATAAAATACAGATGCCAACAAGAAACCTAAATGATATTAAAGCAGATTTCATTGTTAAAAGTACTATCATTTTAAACAAAGCAGGTTTAAATAAAAGTAGAGCTAAATCAATTTCTAAATATGTAATGGATAAAACTCTAGAAGAAACAATGGTTGAAATCGGTTTGTAAGTATAACTAATTATAAATATTAGTATATAAGAGGAAACTTTTATATACTAACTCTTTGCGGTCTTTAGTACATAAAAGTTTTAAACCGCAATTACTCTTATAAATTAATTTATAAGAAACTACAATGAAAATTCCCCAAATAAAACAATATTTAAAATAAGGGCCTTTCAATTAGGTAGAGTAACTTCAGAGATGACAAAAATTAAACTACGCAATAAACTCACGGGCCAAAAACGAACTCAAGAAGCTAAAGATAATAATAGTAGAGCCCAAACAGGC
>Ga0256837_1000062_pt1 | contig 96730 bp, 96 predicted proteins | sample 4562384metaG_FD_185976 | JGI IMG/M metagenome (GOLD analysis project Ga0256837, IMG submission 185976) | Hydrothermal vent microbial communities from Guaymas Basin, Mexico - 4561-384 | ecosystem: Environmental > Aquatic > Marine > Hydrothermal vents | place: Mexico: Guaymas Basin | collected...
AACCTCTTCTTGGCTACTGTTTTTATGGCAAGAATATATCTCATCTCTTGCTATCTTACCCATATCAAGTTAGAAGAGAGAAAAAAATATGCCGATATTTATCTGATGATTTACAGGTTGTGGTAGAGTTGGAGTGTTAGAATAAAGTACCTTGAAACGGTGGTAGGTTTTTCAGGGGCGACTATTTATACTGAATCAATCTGCAGAAGGTAGGCTGAAGCCTACCCTACGAGATAATACAGCAATAATTAACTTATCCTCCATATGCTAATATACCCCTTAGTTTGTACGTGTCATCTATTTATAGCTTTTTAAACTTGTCTATAATAAAGCTTTACTCTTGATCTGTCTTCGTGCTAAACGCTGATTTTTGCATATGCTTTACTTATGAATTTAACACAGCTACTTTATGATTTTATGTTTTATTTAGATAAAAGTAATATAAAGTATAACAATTTATTAAATTAATTAATAATTTATTCAATCTTTTACAAATTAAGTATCTACTTAGGAATTCTATTCTAAACTTGTTTCACATGTTTTTGGACACATTAAAAATAAAGGAGTAAAACATGACTAAAATCATTCGTACATCGCTTGTAGCAGGACTGATGCTAACTGGTGCTAATGCAGCCGCATCCAATGCTTCTCTCGAAGCTAAGTTGAATACTTTGGAGCAAGAGCTCGCAACGGTAAAGAAGCAGCTAAAATCTCAAAAGAAAAAACTTAATAAAGTAAAAGCACATGATGCAAACGATAATCTTAAGTGGGGTGTTGATCTTAGAACGGCAGTAGACCATTTAAGTTATGATATGGCAGATAGTTCTACAAGGGATAACAATGCGCTTATGTCTTTAAGATTATGGTTGAATATGGCATATGCACCGGATAGCCATAATATCTTCAAAGGACAATTGTCTATGAACAAAGCCTTTGGAGCGGATTTTGGTACGGTTAATGGTGACTATAGAGCGTTCAGTATGGGATCACTATTTGACTGGACAGGAAACGAAGCTCTTTCTGACAATACACTCAAAGTGAAAGAGGCGTATTGGCTTTACTTGGGTGATAACCTCTTTGGTACGGATATTCCTTGGACATTCAGTGTTGGACGTAGACCATCTGTTGGTGGATTCTTAGCGAACTTTAGAGAAGACGATGCTGCGAAATCTCCACTTGGTCATAACATCAATGTTGAATTTGACGGTTTGAGCTCTATGGTGAAGTTGGAGAATGTCACAGGTGTTAGCGGAATGAGTTTTAAAGTGTGTATCGGTCGTGGTTCTACTAATGCAACACCACTTTTCAGTGATGCAACGTCATATGCTGAGGATAACGGACTTGATAGTGTCGATCTGGTTGGATTTATCTTCGTACCATATGATGATGGGCAATTTGTTGTGAAAACGAATTGGTTCAAGGCATTTAATCTTCCTGGTGCAACGATGGATCAAAATATGACTATTACTGGTTTCCAGGAAGAGGGTGATATGCAAGGTGCTGCCATCTCCGTATTGGTTGACGGTATTACAGAGGATGGATACTTCTCTGATGTCAAGGCATTTGCATCATTTGCGTGGAGCCAGACACAGCCGGATGCCGGAAATGCAATGCTTGGCTCAACTGATGACGAGAGTGGTACTTCTTATTGGTTAGGTGCATTACTTCCCGTAGTCGAAGATGGCGTTCTAGGTGTGGAGTATAACCATGGTAGTAAATACTGGAGATCGTTCACGTACGGTGAAGATACAATGATCGGTTCGAAGCTGGCTGCACGTGGTGATGCATATGAAGCATACTTTACATATAAGATCAATAAAGCTCTATCTGCACAGATCAGATATACAAGAATCGATTACGACTATACTGGAAGTAACGGATTCTTTGGGAATACCACGGGAAATGCTATGAAAATTGATGATGTTAAACGTGGTGCAGCTGCATATGATGCTGGTTATATTACACCTGAAACAACAATGGCAAAAAATATGCTACCTAACATTGTTGAGTCAGCACAGGATCTAAGATTTTATATTCGTTATAGATTCTAAGAAGTTTCTATATGAAGAGAAGATTTTTCTCTTCATATATCATTTTACCTCATTTCTATTTTCAGAAAAAATGATTTAAAATCATTTTTTTTCACTTTTTTCCTCATTTTTTCTTTTTATAATCCTTTATATTTTATTATAGTTCACTATTCAAAGCAGTTTTGCTATAATAGAGTTACTTTAAATATAAACAAAGGAATACAATGAAAGTAATAAAAAACTTACTTATCGCTTTGATGGTTATTAGTGGATTGAGTGCTGCTGATAAAGCATTTAAAACAGATGTCCGTGTATGGCAGGCAGATAACAGTGATGGGAAGATCACACCAAAAACAGTGGAAGAGGCATTTGCCAAAGCCGGGTTTGTGATCGCTGCAAATAACGATATGAACTTCCCGTTCAAAAGAGACTTTAAAAAGACACATATGGATGTATATAACCTGATGGTTGTATTTAGAAAAGACACGGCATTGGCATTGGCTGAGAAGTATCCTGATATTGGACTCTTTACGCCACTAAGTATGTCTATCTATACACCAAAAGGTGAGAAGACGATCTCAGTTGCAACACTGAGACCAGAAGTAATGGCGGAGATGATGAATATCCCTGCGGATAATCCGGAGATGGTCAAACTTGGAAAGAAGATTGAAGAAGCATTGAAAGCAGCAATGCCTCATGGTAAGTTTATCGAGTTACCATATACATCTAAAAAGTCGGATAAAGAGGTTATCACGCGTATTACCATGCAACAGCAAGGTGATGATTGGGAAGATGCTAAAGATGACTTTGAAACGGCATTTGAAGAGAAACTGGCACCGAATGGATTTGTTATGGCAGGCTTTACGGATCTAAATTATGATTTTGATGAACATGATAAAGATTGGTATCTTTTCTATGATGTATATTCGATCTGTAAGATAGCTGTTATTTATGAAGTATCCAAACTTCATCCTGAAGCCGGTGCATTTGCCCCATGTTCTGCATATAAGTATCAGAAAAAAGATGAGAAGACCATTCATATGGCATTCCCGAATGTCTATAAATGGATCTCCTCTTTGGATATTAAGGACAAAGCCTCTTTAGATGTTCTTATGGATGCACAGACAAGATTTGAGAAGATGCTTGAAGAGTTGAAGGCTGGGGAGTAATCCCTCGGTCTTTCTGAAGTTAAGTTCAGATCCAAGAGAAGGTATTACTTGATATAGATATCTTCTCCTGACGTGATCTCTCCCCCTTTTACTACTTTTGCAAAAATACCCCTATCATCCTTTAGTAGTTTTGGAATACGTTTATCAAGTGTTGCAAGATGTTTGCATAGTGTACATCCTTGTGTGATCTCCAGAATGGTCTCTCCCATAGAGAGCTGCGTACCGGGCTCAAGATGATATGGAGATTCAGATACAAGAAGGTTCTCTCCCAGGTAGCCTTTAGGAAGGGTAATGCCCAGTTCTCTTTCGACCAAACGATAACTGTCGCTTGCTGTGATCAGGATCGCACGTTCATTGTTCTTATCGTAATGTTTATCATCCAGTATACCTTTTGTATCGACAAGAAGCGTATCTGTGGCTACCTGCTCTTTATCATCAGATACTTTAAAAAGAGAAAGGATCGTACCCAGCTTTTTCATATAAATGGTCCTTGATGCACTTAGTGATATAAGCAACAATTCTAACATATTATCATTAGCGCACTATTAACATGGATGGAACTAATGGTGTGGTAATGTTATTTAGCTATACTCCCGCCTTGAAGACCATAAAAAGATGGATTGGACTGATGATTGAAATCTATTTAATTGATTTTTCTAAGTAAAAGATAAAAATTTGTATATATATTGTGAATAGTTTATAAAAAATTATAGTATTTTAATCAAATCCTTGACATTTTCAATTGGTTTCTAATACAATCAAATACATTGGCATTTCTCCTTTGTTCGGCAGAGGTGGGTGTTACAAAAAGTACAATAAGGAGGTAATATGACGAAGATAAGTAAAGCTTCTGAGACAGAGAATATCGTCTCCGGAAGAAGAGACTTTTTTAGAAAGTCAGCCGTATTTTCAGTCAGTGCGATGGCGGCCGCAAGTGTGATGGCACCGGTAAAGATTGATGCAGAAGAGCTGAAAGGTGACCCTGCGATTTTGGAAGAACAACCATGGGGGACAACATTTGGATTTCCTGTAACCCATAACCTGTATGGACAGCCTTCACCGTATGAGCATAATGTTACGAGAAGAAACACAAAGCTACTCTCTTCAGGGAACTGGTATGCATCTATCGCGATGTGTCCGATCCAAGATATGAACGGGATCATTACTCCTAACGGTCTATTCTTCAGCCGTAGCCACGGGGGTACGGCCGAGATCGATCCAAATAAACATCGTTTGATGATCCATGGGCTTGTTGAAAAGACCTTGGTGTTGACAATGGATGAGTTGAAGCGTTATCCAAGTGTAAGTCGTATTCACTTTATCGAATGTCCGGCCAACGGTGGACCTGAGTGGAGAAACCCGCAATTCCCATCGATCCAGTTTGCAAAAGGGATGATGAGTTGTGCGGAGTGGACAGGTGTTTACATTAAAGACATTCTCAAAGATCTCGGTCTTAAACCAAATGCAAGATGGATGCTTGCCGAAGGTGCGGATAACTCGCATATGGGTAGAACGATCCCTATCGATAAAGTACTTGACGATGCAATGATCGTATGGGCACAGAACGGTGAAGCGCTTAGGCCAGAGCAAGGGTATCCTATCAGACTGCTTGTCCCGGGATGGGAAGGAAACCTTTGTGTCAAATGGCTTTGTCGTCTTGAATTTGCAGATGAGCCTTTCTATGCAAAAGAAGAGACAGCTAAATATACAGCATTGAAGAAATCGGGTAAAGCGATCCAGCACTTCTATGCGAACGAAGTAAACTCAGTGATCACCTCTCCTTGTCCTGAGAAACCATGGACAGACTTGAAAAAAGGTGACATTGTGGAGATCGAAGGTCTTGCATGGTCAGGTATGGGTACGATCGAAGGTGTTGATATTACGTTCGACGGTGGTAAGAACTGGGTTGAAGCAAGTCTTAAAGGTCTTGTATTGCCAAAAGCATGGACACGTTTCAGCTTTATCTACAAGTGGGACGGTAAGCCGATCATTCTCGGAAGCCGTGCAAGAGATGATGCAGGACATATCCAGCCTACTGTCAAGCATGAGAGAGAAGTCATGGGTGTTGAGTCGGTATACCATAGAAACGGTATCCATACATGGGAAGTAACAGCAAAAGGGGAGGTGAACAATGTTCAAGTCTTATCGTAATATTTTGTTGTCCGCAGCGATTATAGCAGCTGCTTCAACAACACTGTTTGCAGGAAGTGATGCGTCACGTACCTATGCAAACGGGAAAAAGGTTATTGACGGAGGTTCTACCTACCCTGTCAAGAAAGGCAAAACCTCTTCTTACTATGTGAATGAAAAAGCACATAAGACAGCGTTTCATATGGGAAGACCTGCTACGGCAGACGAGATCAAAGCATGGAATATCGATATAATGCCTGATGGTACCGGACTTCCTGAAGGAAAAGGTACGGTAGAAGAAGGTGATGCGATCTATGAAGAGAAGTGTGCGGCTTGTCACTTTGACTTTGGTACAGGTGGTGCAGGGTATCCGGCACTTCAAAAGGGTAATGCATATGAGGGACAAAAGTCACTGACAAACCAACGTGTTGACGGTAACGATGAAGGTCCTATCAGAGTATTTGGAACCTACTGGCCAAGAGCGAGTACGCTATGGTGGTATATTAAAACAGGTATGCCTCATCCGGCACCTCTATCTTTGAGTGATGATGAAGTCTATGCATTGTGTGCATATATCATCTCTATCAATGAGCTTGAGATTGATGGTGAAGAGTTGGATGATGAGTATGAACTTAACAGAGAGAAGTTCTTGAAGCTCGTTATGCCGAACAAAGATGGGTTTATTCCAAAGATCGACGGCAAGAACGGATTGGAGAATACGCGTAAGTTCTTTAATGACTTCAGTAATTACGGTAACGGTACACGTTGTATGAAGAACTGTTTTGACGGTGAGCCGAAGATCGCAAGGATCCAAGGTGTAGGTATCAGTGACTACCAACCGCCGTTGTCGAACAAAAAAGACCTTCCTCCGAAAAAAGAGGGTGCAGGTGGAGAACATCCTGGAAAGAAAGCCTATGAAGCATCATGTTCTGTCTGTCATGGTACCGATGCAATGGGTGCACCGATGGTAGGAAACAAAAAAGCCTGGGAAGCTATCTTGAAGAAAGGGATCGATAAGGTATATCATAATGCGATCCACGGAATTAACGGTATGCCTCCTAAAGGTGGAACATCACTTCCGGATGAGAAGATCAAAGAGATCGTAGATTATATGGTAAGTGAGGCGAAATAACTTCACAGTTATTTCACAATATGAAAGGTATAATTACATAGAAGGGATCCAGACCCTTTTATGTGATACTAACTCAGCTAATTCAGAGAAAAGGAATGAGAATGAACAGAAGAAATTTTATTGGTTTTGGTGTGTTGGCTATGGCGACATTGCCGGCAACATTGAGCGCATTGAGCAGCATCGACTTCAGAAAAGAGAAGCCGGATGTATGGACAGCACATACAGTAGATGATGCGATCAAAGCAATGTACGGTGATATCAAGCCGGCAGAAAGCGGTGTAACGGTTAAAGCACCAAAAGTAGCAAGTAACGGTGGTGCGATCCCTGTGACCGTAAAATCAGATATCCCTGCAAAAACAGTAGCGCTTTTCCAAGATGCGAACCCTGAAGCGACCGTATGTGTCTATAACTGTGATAAAGATTCTATCATCGACTATTTCTGTAAGATCAAGATGAAAAAATCCGGTACGATCATTGCAATCCTTGAAGGTCAGGACGGAAAATTCTATAAAGGTTCTATCTCGCTAGAAGTGGCACTTGGTGGATGTGAAGGTTAATCCTTACAACAGATAAAGAAATAGAAAAGATAAAGGAATATCAATCATGGGTAATATGAAAATCAAAGCAAAAGAGAAAAACGGGATCGTAAAAGTTAAAGTCATGGCAAAGCATGACATGCTTACATATGATCAAGCAAAGAAAAAAGGTAAAGAGGCGAACTTTATTACGCACATTACCGCAAAAGTAGAAGATAGGGTCGTTTACGATGTCTCTACAAGTCAGTTCTGGTCAAAGAACCCTATGTGGAAGTTTAAGTTCAGAGGGAATGATAAAGGGAAAAAACTTACTATTACATGGACAGACCTTTCCGGTAAGAGTGTAACAGAAAGTAAAAAGATCAAGTAATCTTTTTCTTCAGAACGGGGAATCTCCCCCATTCTGAGCGATGTGTACTAAACTAGTGCACTCACTTCGAACCAGTAAGGTTCATGGCGGATCAGTGTCGCCTCTTTTCTTCGTTGGAAGTGTGCTTCCATATCAAAATCATCCGATCCATACCCCTCTTTATACTCTTCTATGAATGTGGCATAGTCACTCTCTTTCATCGCACTGATCTCATAGATGACCCTATGGTAGCATCGGTCATGTTCTGTGATCGTTTCCCGCTCTTTCTCATTGAGGTTGATACTGCCGTAGCGTTGGGGTTCGGGTTGTGTGATACTCATTTCCAAATAGGCGCGCATGGATGCGAGCATGTGTTCGATCTGGGAGAGTGGCAGGTTATTGGGATTGCTTTGGATGATCGTAGCATCGTCTTTGTGGTACCCCCACCCCCCAACTACTGGAAGTTTCGTATCGAAAGCTGCCTCGATAAGTGTGGCTATCTTTTCATCGCTTGATATGGGAGTAAATGGTGACATAAGTATCCTTTTTAATCGTGATAGAATATGAATGGGTGGAATTTCATAGTTTGTATACTATTATAACGTATAGACTCAAACAAAAGAGGATAGCAGGAGTAGTAGGATGAATAATATACATAGGTATTGGTTGATCTTGGTTATAGTGGTCTATGGGTATGGTTTTGAGCTTGGAAAGTATGGAAATTTCGCGTTTGAACGTGTACACAAGAACGTTTATGTGATGCATGGGCCAGTAACGGAACCTAACAAAGAGAACGAGGGGTTCATGAACAACCCTGCCATCATAGAGGGGAAGCATGGATTGATCGTGGTTGACCCCGGAGGGAACTACCGTGTAGGGAAGAAAGTATTGGCAGAGATTATAAATGTAAGCCAAAAGCCGATCATGGCGATCTTTAATACCCATAAGCATGGTGATCATTGGTTTGCCAATAAAGCGATGGTAGAGGCGTATCCTCATGCTGTGATCTATGCGGATGAACATATGATCGAAGAGGCAAAGGCGGGTGAGGCGGAGAAGTGGTATCGTATTCTTGATAGAATGACGGGGAATCTTGAAGGAACCAAAGCCTTTGCCTATCCGACCAAAGCATTGAAGATGGGTGATCGTATTGAGATAGATGGAGAAATGTTCGTGGTTAGGCATCCTAAAGCAGCACATACCGATACCGATCTTTTGATCGAACATGTCAACTCCGGTACGCTCTTCTTAGGTGATAATGTCATGGTTGGGCGTTTTGGGGCGTTTGATGCCTCTTCAAGTATTCTTGGTAACAAGGAGTTACTTGAAGAGATCATGCAGGAGAAGGAGATGGCATATTATATCCCCGGGCATGGGATATCGGGAGAGAGAGGTCGTGTGGTCGAACCATATTTGACCTATCTGCGAACGATCACGGAGGAGATGAAGCGTGCCTATGTGGATGAGGTGGAGCCTTATGAAGTGATAGACCGTGTAAAGAGCCGCTTGAAAGTATATGAGAACTGGGATGGAATAGGGCATACATTGGGAAGGCATTTGGATAAAGTCTATGCAGAGATAGAGGAGCAGGATGATGCGTCATAGATTGGGGCTATCCCAACCGTAAGGTGTTTTTAGAGTCCTGCTTCTTGGATCGCTTCGGCTTGTGCATGTGCAATAAGCGGATCGATAACGAGTTTGAGATTCCCATTGTTCATAACATCGTCCAGTGCGTAGAGTGTCAATCCGATACGGTGGTCGGTAAGACGGTTTTGCGGGTAGTTGTAGGTTCTGATCTTCTCGGAGCGATCTCCCGAACCTACTTGTAGTTTACGCTGTCCTGCCGTCTCGTCAAGCTGTTTTTGAAGCTCAGCTTCATAAACACGTGCTTTAAGCACCTTCATCGCTTTATCACGGTTTTTATGCTGAGACTTTTCATCCTGTATCGCAACGACTATACCGGTAGGGATATGGGTTAGACGTACGGCAGAGTCAGTGGTGTTGACCGATTGCCCTCCACATCCGCTTGAGCGGTAGACATCCATCTTGATCTCGTTGGGTTTGATGTCCACTTCGACATCATCGACTTCGGGGATGACAGCAACTGTAATAGCGGAGGTGTGGACACGCCCTTGTGTTTCGGTGTCAGGAACACGTTGTACACGGTGAGTTCCCGCTTCATATTTGAGCTTGGAGTAGACCCCGTCCCCTTTGATCATGGCGATGAGCTCTTTATAGCCACCTGCCGTTCCGTCACTGGAACTGACGATCTCTACCTTCCATCCCATCTGCTCGGCAAAACGGCTGTACATTCTAAAGACATCGGCAACAAAGAGTGCACTCTCATCCCCGCCTGCACCGGCACGTAGCTCAAGGTAGATGTTCTTATCATCATTCTTGTCTTTAGGGATCATCAATACCTTGATCTCATCTTCAAGTTTCGGTAGCATGGGTTCAAGTTCGGAGAGCTCCTCTTTTGCCAAGTCTCCCAGTTCAGGATCGCCCAAAAGCTCTTTATTCTCTTCGATCGCTTCGGAGGTTTCGATATAGAGCTTGGCCTTCTCTACAAGTTCCGTCAGCCCTGACTGCTCTTTGCTAAGTTCGGTCATACGGTTGATATCTGAAGCGATATCGGGAGAACTTAGAAGTTCGCTGATCTCATTGTATCGGTCTATAAATGGTTGAAGTTTTTCTTTGAACATAGGCGTTCTTTGTATTGAATTTTAAATTATTTAGTGTTTAGAAAGGGCGAGAGGGGTTCGAAGACTGCTTACGCAGCTTCGATACTGTTTACCATTTTGTGAAGACGGCTTACTTTTCTTGAAGCGGTTTGCTTTTTGATGAAACCTTTGCTAACCATAGCGTGGATTTTTTTGTTCGCTACTTTGAAAGCTTCTACCGCTGCTGCTTTGTCACCAGCTTCTACCGCTTCAGTAACCGCTTTTACGATATTTTTGAAACGTGTTCTGTAGTATCTGTTTCTTTCCGTTCTCTTTGCCGTTTGTAAAATACGCTTTTTCGCTGACTTGTTGTGTGCCATAGTTAGGATTCCTTTTGGATTATGATAATGTTATCACCCAAATAAAGAGTGAAAATAGTTCGCGAATAATATCCAAAAAAAGATTAAATATATATTAAGAGATGGAAATGAAGGGAGGTTAATGATATTTCGATAAAATTAAGCCTATAGAATATTGAATAAGGATGAAATGTGACACTATTTGGAACAGACGGTGTGCGGGGGAAGGCCGGTAAGAAAGTGAGTGCAGTAAGTGCAATGCGTTTAGCGATGGCAACAGGGATCTACTTCAAGCAGTTTTCAAAGACCAATAAAATATTGGTAGGAAAAGATACCAGAAGAAGCGGATATATGATAGAGAATGCGATCGTTTCTGGCTTGACAGCAGTAGGGTTCGATGTAATTCAGATCGGTCCTATGCCGACACCTGCGATCGCTTTTTTGACAGAGAATATGCGTTGTGATGCGGGGATCATGATCTCGGCAAGCCATAATCCGTTCTATGACAATGGGATAAAATTCTTTGATAATGAGGGGAATAAGCTTAATCGGGAAGAGGAGATAGAGATAGAAAAGATCTATGAGAATGACCAACTTCTTGAAGAAGCTCAAGCAACAGGAAAGTATATCGGGCGTTCAAAGCGTATTGATGATGTGATCGGACGTTATATTGTCCATATTAAGAACTCTTTTCCTAAAAAGTTGACACTTGCAGGAAAGCGTATCGTTATTGACTGTGCTAACGGTGCGGGGTACATTGTCGGACCTACGATCCTTCAGGAGCTTGGAGCCGAGGTTTTTGTGATAGGAAATGAGCCTAACGGTTTCAATATTAATGAAGGGTGTGGTGCCATGCATCCGGAGAATTTGGCAAAGGTCGTACTGGATAAGCGTGCCGATGTCGGAATTGCGCTCGATGGTGATGCGGACAGGCTTGTCATGGTCGATGAGAAGGGTGAGGTGATAGATGGTGATAAGCTAATGGGTGTACTTGCCGTACATCTTCAGAAACAACAGTCTCTAAAAGGAGATGGAATGGTTGCTACGGTCATGAGCAATCAAGGACTTGACGAGTATCTGGCAAAACATGGATTGTCACTTTACCGTTCGGCTGTGGGAGATAAGAATGTTGTAAAGTTGATGCAGGAGAAGGGGATCAATTTTGGTGGAGAACAGAGTGGGCATATTATCTTTAGCGATTATGCCAAGACCGGAGACGGTATCTCCAGTGCGCTACAGGCACTTGCATATTTGGTGACTACGGGACAGAAAGCAAGTGAGGCGTTCAACCCGTATGAATCCTATCCTCAAATGTTGGTGAACCTTTTGGTTGACGAGAAGCGTCCTTTTGAGGAGATAGAAGGGCTGGATGCACTTAAAGCAGAAGTTGAAGCAGCAGGGATGCGGCATCTTTTCCGCTATTCGGGAACAGAGAACAAGATACGTCTACTGCTTGAAGGGAAAGATGAGAAGGTGTTGGAGAAGATGATGGAGCAGTGTACGGACTTCTTTAAAGGTGCATTGGTTTGATACGTCAATGGTCTGTTTTTATTATTGTCGTTTTGCTTACATTCGGTATCGATCAGTGGATCAAGCAGTTTTTCTTGTCAGGTTTTATGCAACATGGAGAATGTATCGATCTGGTATTGCATCTGAATAAGGGGGTCGCATTTTCCATGTTTGCATCGCTTGGCCCTTATTTGAAGTGGATCCAGGCACTTCTGGTCATCGCTATTCTCTTTTATATCGTTAAAGAGGGATATGTACGTCGCTATGCCGTTCCGGTAGGTCTTTTGCTTGGTGGTGCTCTTGGGAATCTTTACGACCGGTTCGTTCATGATGGGGTTGTTGATTATATTGCATGGCATTGCGGTTTTCGGTTTGCAGTGTTTAATTATGCTGATATTGCCATTGATCTTGCTGTGGTGTGGATCGTTTGGTTACTCTATAGGCACGAGGGTATAAAGAAGGTATCTGAATGAGGATCTGGCTGATATGGGCAGTGGTCTATGGTTTGGTATGGGGAGGTATAAGTAGTGTGGACATCATTTCTCCTACATATGCACAAAGTGATCAACCTATAAAGATACTGGATCAAAAAGTACTCTCTTTTTCTCAGATAAACGGTGTGAAGTTCAGCGAGGTCTCCGACCTTGCATACGATAAAAAGAGCCATCGTCTCTATATGGTCAGTGATGAGGGAGGACTGTTCGTCTTTCGTGCCCGTTTCAGTAAAGACAGGATCGAAGAACTAAAACCGATCGAAGCGGCTTACCTAACTAAAAGAGAGGGAAAACCCTTTAAGAAATGGGCACGTGACAGTGAGGGGATGACACTTGACGGAAGAGGACGGCTGCTTGTCTCTTTTGAGGGGAAAGCGAAGATAGGATGGTTCCATAAAGACGATAGTAAGATCGGTCAGCGTATTCAAAAATATAAGCTTCCCAAGCGGTTACGCAGTACCAAAAACTATCGCAGTAAGAACAAGTCGCTTGAGGCGCTGGCATGGCATCCTCGTTATGGGGTATTGACCGTAGCTGAGTGGCCTTTAAAAGGGGATGAGAAGAAGCTACAGACCATCTATGCGCTCAATGGCAAGAGGTGGCACTTTAAAGCAGAACCTGAAGGACGAAGTGCCGTAGCGGCCATAGAAGTGATGGATGATGGGAACTTGTTGGTACTTGAACGCTCTTTTACAGGGATGCTTGAACCTTTTGTTGTGACATTGAAGAAAGTTTATATTCAAGGATGTCATACGCGGGTGTGCCGCAGTAAAGTACTTTTGAAGATGAACTCCCATAAAGGCTGGGCAGTTGACAACTTCGAAGGGTTGACACGTGTTGACAAACATCGTTATCTGATGGTCAGTGATGATAATGACAACTTCTTCCAGCAGACACTGTTGATCTATTTTGAGGTGTTGGAGTGAAACGTATAGTGATCTATATATGGGTAACGGTGCTTCTTGGCGGCATGGTCTTTTTTGGGTTACGCTCATTTGGTGAAGCGAAACAGTATGAGTCTGCGACCCTTGCACAGGTGAAGATGATGTCGGCAAAGGCACTGGTGACACTACAGGCAAAATCGTTGATGGAGACGCTCTCTTTTGGGCTCTATAAGAATAAGATGCGAAAGAAGTTGGAAAAAATAGAACGATCACGCAAACTACACCGAAGTAAAAGTATGCGGTGGCTGTACTATAGTATGGGATTTTTAGTACTTTTTCTATGCTCTTTTTGGTTGCTTTCTGCCAGAGAGTTCACCTTCTTTGGTGCATTGTCCGCGGGGATCATGCTCTGGCTGGGACTCTTTAGTCCTATATTGACCGTAACGATCCATAAAGAGATAGAGTATCTTGGTGATGTAGTACTCTCTTTTGAGTCTAAAGGGATATTGGGCTCTGTAGAGAAACTCTATGTACATGGAGATATGGTCATAGCCGGAGCGATCTTGCTATTTTCTGTTTTGGTACCGTTGATGAAGATTCTCTCTATGGTGGTCATTTCACTTGTGATGGAGAGCCGGTTCGCACACGGGATCGTTCATTTTTTCAAGTGGATCGGTAAATGGTCAATGCTTGATGTCTTTGTGGTTGCGACATTCTTGGTCTATTTGAGTACCAACAAAGGGGATGTCAGCCGCGCGGAGGTGGGGGTAGGACTTTATTTCTTTCTTGCTTATGTGATTGTCTCTATGCTAGTAAGTTTGAGTGCGGAGAAAATGCTTGAGAGGGTTGAGGGATAAAGAGGCTAAAGCCGGCTCTTTACCACCTCTATAATCTCTGGATGAGCGTTGAGGTAGAAGATGGCTCCGGTTATCAGGGCTGCTGTAGTGACGGCAAGGGCTATCTTGATCCATGAGTAGGGGCGTTCGCCCGATACTTTACCCGTTTGCGCATTGACCGCGTAGCGGTAGGTTTTGTTGTTCCATGTAAATGAAGCGACCCAGACAGGCAGTAGTACATTCTTGTAGGTGGTGTTGAGGTAGCGGGTGTTGACCGCGGTGATCTGCTGCTGATCCCCACCGATATCACGTCGTATTGCTCCCTCAATAGTATGACTCATCTTCACTTTGGCATACTCAAATCCGTTATCAAGCCCTATGGTATACTCTTCTGCTTCGAATCCGGCCATGTACTTTTCATCGAACGGAACCAGAGCAGCGGTATTCCATGGTTCAAGCGATTGCAGGATGGTGCGGGTTACGGTATTGCTGGCACCAATGGTGACATCATCAAAAGAGAGGGTGACCCTGCCGCTAACGGGAGTCCAGCGAATACGGCTCTCTTGTACCTGTACCTGTCGGCTTCTGCCCTGTTCGTCCCTTACTGTACGGGTAACGGTGACGTAGTAGATGTCTCCTCTTTGTCCCTGGTAGTTTGTAAGCGTGTCACTATCGTAGGTCCAGTAGGGTAGGTAGTAGCCTGTGAGTCTGTTATCGCCGTCGAGATATTTGGTAAAGGCAGTCGGGGCGAACCAGAGTGAACTGACCCATGCTTTAAATCGCATCTGCGCCTCTTTGTGGGAGAGTTTGAAAGGAATGAGCGATTGCGGGGTGATCTCCTTGACAAACTCGGTCACTGCCGGAGTGCCGCAGTAGGGGCAGTTGGTGGAGAATGTGTAGGGTGTAAGTGTGAACGCTCCACCACACTTTTTACAGTGTACCTGTTTTTCAATATTTTGGTTGGGGGTCTTATCGAGCTTTTGCAGTGCTTCTGTGAGGTTATGCTCCCGAATGGGGGTATCGGCCTTCTCGATGGGAACCTCTTTATGACAGAACTCACAGTTGAGCTTTCCTGTTGCCGGTGAGAACTTGAGCGGTGCCCCGCAGGAGGGGCAGGTGAAGTTGATGGCGGTAAACTGCATGGCTTAAGAGAGTGGCGGCGGTGTCTGCATGAAGTGGCTGCCAAGGATCGTCTCTGCACGCTCCCACTGTGCCATACCCTGTGTCCAGACCAGTGTCTCTTTGGTGATCTCGCCTTGTTGTATCATCTGTGTGATGGCATCGAAAGAGAAAGGGCCTTGCTGTTTTCCGTCAATGGCGATGAAGTACTGCGGCAGCTGATTGGGAAGCGGCGGCGGGGTCTCTGTACTTTGTGTTGTCTGTGATCCGCTCATGCTCTGTGCCATCTGCTGCCCCATGGCAATGCCTGCTCCCATGCCGATCATATCGCCCATGCTTCCGCCTGTTGCGCTACCCATCGCATTACCGGTTTGGTATTTGAGGTGGGCATCGAGATCTCCGGTGATCTCTCTACTGGTGCGGGTGTCGATGGCTTTTTCGACTTCATCGGGAAGCGAGATGTTCTCAATGAGCATCTTGGTCAGTTCGAGTCCGTACTCTTCGAAATAGGGTGCGATGTGCTCGGTGATGTAGTCGCCAAAACGCTCATAGTTACGCGCCATATCGAGTACGGGAGTGGTGTCCTCACTCAGAACGGTCGCCAGTTTGGAGACGATGAGGTTGGTAAGCTGATCCTCTATCTCATCGGTGGTAAAGTGAGCGTCAGTACCGACGATCTCTTTGAGGAATGTTTCAGGATCGCTGATACGGATCTCGTAGGTTCCGTAGGCGCGCAGTCTGACCATGGCAAATTCGGGGTCACGTACCATGATGGGGTTTTTCGTCCCCCACTTCAGATCGGTGAAGCGTTTGGTGTTGAGAAAATAAACTTCTGCTTTGAACGGAGAGTTGAAGCCGTGATCCCAGTGTTGCAGGGTGGTCAAGATGGGCAGGTTCTTGGTCTCCAGCGCATAGATACCCGGTTCAAGTATATCGGCGATCTCCCCTTCGTTGACAAAGACGGCCACTTGAGATTCGCGTACGATGAGCTTGGCACCGTATTTGATCTCGTTGCCCTGTCGGTTGAAGCGGTAGACCATCGTATCATGAGAGTTGTCCGTCCACTCGATGACATCGATGAACTGCCCGCTGATCCAGTCAAAAAGTCCCATTTACGCCTCCTTTGGGGTTGCTGTCATTTCCGTAGCTTCAGGCAGTGCTTCGGCTTTGGCTTTGACCGAAAGCAGGGCATCTTTAAGCTCCTGCTCTGTTTTCTTGAGCTCTTCTTGTGCTTTGGCTCTTGCCTCTTTACCCTCTTGTGCAATGCGGAGTGAGTCGTTGAGGGTTTCGATGAATGTCTGGTTGGCTTTTTTGATGCTCTCGATGTCAAAGATACCACGCTCCATCTGGCGGCGTACTTCGGCATTGGCCTCTCTAAGCCCTTCGGCATTCTTCTCAAGCAGTTCGTTGGTCAGATCCGCGGCTTCTTTGGTGGCGATGGCGGCATCGTGGCTGCGGAAGATGGCAACGGTCTGTGCGAGCTGGTTACGCCAGAGCGGTACGGTGTTGACCAGTGTTGAGGTGATCTTGGAGATGAGCGACTTGTCATTTTCTTGAATGAGGCGGATGCTTGGCAGTGACTGCATCGTTACCTGACGGGAGAGTTTGAGGTCGTGGACACGGCGCTCCAGTTCGTCACGGAAACCGCGTATCTCTTTAAGCTCCTGTATCGCCATCATATCATCGTCACTCTCTTGTACCTTCTTCTCATACTCGGGGATGATCTTCTCTTCAAGCTCTTCGAGTTTGGTCTCTCCGGCTTTGATGTAGAGCTCAAGCTTTCTGAAGTACTCCAGATTGGCATCGTAGAGCTTGTCAAGGGCTACGATGTCGCTCATGAGCTGGCTTTTGTGCTTTTCAAGGTCGTTGGAGATGAGGTCGATCTGGTCGCGTACCTTCTCGTACTCCTGTACGAACTTCACAAGCGGGTTTGCCGCACCAAAAAGCTTTTTCCACCACGGGATATCTTTGTTGGGGTTGAACTCGTCGATGTCGAAACCGCGAATGGATGCGACCATTTTGCTCAGGGCATCTCCCGCTGCACCGATATCTTTGTTCTGAACTCCGTCGATCATACGGTTGGAGATCTCATCGAGCTTCTCCTGTGCGGAGGAGCCGAAGTAGATGATGGACTTTCTGTCATGAATATCCAGCTCATTCAGGGCATCTTGCAAGGCTGTGACCTCATTCTCCATGATCTCGGGGATCTGTGCTTCTTGGTTGACGATCGCTTTTTCGATGACCTCTTTGGTTTGTGTTTCCATTCTTCTTCCTTTATGTTGGTTTTAATGATTGATCTGTGCTTTGAGCGTGTCGATGTGAACATCGAGATCGAACCGGTTGTTGTTCTTGAGCCGTTCGAGCTCTTTTTCAAAACGGTTTTGAACATCGTCCATCAGACTGTGCAGACGTGCTTTGGTCGACGCGTCGATATGGGCTTCATCCATTTCGGTATAGGACTCGGTGACTTTGGCGATACCGTCGATGTAGACAATGAGGAACTTGCGTGCGACGCGTATATCTTTGGGGTCTTCTTCGATGGTTCTGAGGATCGCTTCTGCCTGTGTCAGTGCAGTGGTAAGCTTCTGGTGCAGTGTGCTGTCGTGGATCTGCTTCATGTGCTCTTTGATGGCATTCAGCTTACCCTCTGCTTCTTGAATGGTCTCCAGAACGAACTCGGCGGAGATGTCACCCAGATTTTCCAGTTTGTCCGCTTTGGGGTCGCCACCATAGTAGAGGAACCAGCCGATAACAGCGATAACGGCAAGAAAGAGCGACTTGAAAAGCCCCTCACCGCCGGTAAGGTATGCGCTGTAGAAGGTAACGATACCAAGCAGTATACCCGCCATGCTCTTGTAGGGTGTTTTGGGTGCTTTGGCAAGGGTGCTTGCATGATATTCCGCTTCCTGCACAAAGCCTCTCTTTGCCAGTGTGATGACCCCCATGAAGAGCAGGAAGCCTATGGTGTTGAGCGCAAAGGCTTTAATGTTGGTCTGAAAGAGTGCGATGACCACACTGAGAAAGAGCGGAAATGCAAAAAGGTAGAGGAGTATCCCTTTGGTCGCTTTGATCTCCGTGGTCTCTTTGGGTACATAGCGTTTTGCCGATGACATGGATGCCTCCTAAAAGAGGTCGGCAAGCGGATACCACACCGCAAAGCCGACCGAGAAGAGCAGAAAGAGAAAACCGAACACTTTTTTCATAGCGGGGGATAACATACGCACTCCTCTTGATGCTTTATTTTGTAGATTGTATCATGAAATTATGAAGTAAATGTGAAAAAAAGAAAAACTAAAAGAAAGATTTTTGATAGTAGCGGTGCGTATGAAATGGTGAGTTAGATCACCATTTCCACATCATCATGATCTTGAAAAGATTTAAAGATACGGTCGCGTTCCGCTTCATCGGCTACTTCACATGAAGCGTTATAGCTGTGGAATTTGCCTGTTTTGGAGGCATTCCCGCTGGAGCTAAGATGCTCTTTGTCACCCATCACCTCTTTAATGCAGGCTTTGAGCTTCTCTTTGTCTCTTCCGATAATTTTAAATCCCCAGTTTGTCGGATAGTCGATTTTGGGTTTCTCTTGTGTATTGTTGTCTAAAACCATAGCACACTCCTTTTCTAAACGCTTTATAATCAATATTATACACTATCTTCCCCTGAAGACGATGCAACTTTAGTTTCTGTTGAAGTCTCCGGATTTTCCGCCGCTTTTATGTTCGAGCTGAACGTTTCGGATGACCATCCCTTTATCGATGGCTTTAAGCATATCGTAAATGGTCAGCAGTCCGACGCTTACACCGGTGAGTGCTTCCATCTCCACACCGGTCTTTCCTGTCAGTTTTGCCGTAACGGTGAGTTTGAAGCCCGGAAGTTCAGGGAGCTCTTCAATATCCGTTTTGACAGAAGTGAGCATGAGTGGATGGCACATCGGAATAAGGGTGCTTGTCTGTTTTGTTCCTTGAATAGCGGCGATAACGGCTGTTTGCAGTACGGGGCCTTTCTTGGCGGTATTGGCGACAACTGCCTCGTACGCCTCTCTTGTTACTTCAATAATACCGCTTGCTGTGGCGATACGTGTCGTGTTGTCTTTGTCCGAGACGTCGACCATTTTAGGTTTGTTCTGCTCATCTAAATGGGTAAGGTTCATAGCGATTCCTTAAGAAGTTTTTTGCATTCTAACATAAATAGTGACGAAAATAAATACAGCCTGACGGTAAAAAATAAAAAATGACGATAATATTTAAAAATCCATTGACTTTTAACATCAAAAAGAGTAGAATTAGTTCAAATGAGAAAGGAGAATGATGACCTATGCATACTTAAGACAGATGCCAAGCTTTAGTACTCTGTCCGAACAGCAGCGGAACATTCTCTCTTTTGCATTGACACAAGGACTGCATATCGACAAAGAGGTGATCGAGTACAGCACGAAGAATCGTCCGATCGAGGAGCGTGAGGAGTTTGAAAAGTTCCTGCGAAGCCTTGAGAACGGCGATACGATCGTGGTGGAGCACTTGGCGATCCTCAGTGACGTGGTAGAGGAGATCGTGAAGGTGATCAACTGTATGTTGAGCCGAGGGATCACTCTGTATGTTGCAGGGTCGAGAGCGGCTGTAAGGAAGGAGACCCCACTAGTCGAGGTATTCCCTCTGTTGAATGACCTTAGAGAGGCGCAAAAGGCCAAAACAGGTCAGATCGGCCGTCCGAAAGGAAGCCGCTCCTCCTCTAAGTTCGATGTCCATCAAGCCCGTATCATTGAATTGCTCAAAGAGGGCTTGAGCGTAAGTGCGATCGCAAGAGAGTTGAATGTAAGCCGGAGTTCGCTGAAGGACTATATCGAGTCACGCGGCATTCGGGAACTGGTGAATGGATCATGGATGGAGATCGTCTCTCCGCAACAGATCACAGGTGTGGACAATACGGTATTGATCTGTCCATTTGAACAAGAGAAACATTAAAACCAAAAGAAAGGAAAACGATGGAAACGACAGTGGAAGTTGAAGAGAAGAAGCCGAAGAAGAACATGGCTAAAGAGTATTTGAAGGGGTGGATCCCGTATCGAATTAAGCGTTACTGGATGTATGTAGCGATCACGATCTTTGCATTGGTGATGCCGTGGATCAAGATCAACGGAAATCATTTGTTCCTATTGAGCTTCGACCATAAAAAATTACACCTTGCGGGTGTGGCATTTGATATGCAAGAGCTCTATTTGATGCCATTCTTGCTGATGTTGCTCTTCCTTGGTATTTTTGCCGTAACGGCAGTGGGTGGTAGAGCATGGTGTGGATGGGCTTGTCCTCAGACGATCTTCCGTGTGATCTACAGAGACCTTATCGAGACTAAATTGCTAGGACTTCGTAAGCGTATCAAGAACAAACAGAAAGAGCCTGACTACTCCAAGCCTGAGAATCAGGTGAAACGTTTGATCGCCATTGCGATCTGGTTTGTCCTTTCGCTTATCGCTGCTGCGGACTTTATGTGGTTCTTCGTACCGCCAGAAGAGTTCTTCCAGTATCTACAGAACCCTTCCGAGCATATGGTGATGATCGGGTTCGTTGTGGGAGTATCGCTCTTCTTGGTTGCGGATGTTGTCTTCATTAAAGAGAACTTCTGTATTTATATCTGTCCCTACAGCCGTGTTCAGTCGGTACTTTACGATGATGATACGCTTATGGCGATCTACGATCCGATCCGTGGTGGTGAGATCTATGAGGGGCATGGACCTGATAGACATAAGAAGTATAATAAGCAAAAAGAGCTGCTTGCGGATAACCCTAATGCCGAGTGTACGACCTGTGAGAGCTGTGTGACGGTCTGTCCTACGCATATCGATATCCGTAAGGGACTGCAGCTTGAGTGTATCAACTGTCTTGAGTGTGTGGATGCCTGTACACAAGTTATGGGTGCGCTTGGTAAACCGAGCCTTGTTCAGTGGTCAAGTGTGATCGAGACGGAAAAACATGAAAGAAAGACCAAGATCTTCAGACCGAAGGTCATTGCGTACTTTACCGTACTTGCGATCGTACTTGTCTCTCTCTTTGTCATGGGAAGCAAGAAAGAGCATATGTTGCTGAACATCAACAAAACGACCAGACTCTATAAAGTGTTGGATGATGGAAGTGTTGAGAACGACTACGTATTCTTGTTCGCCAATACCGATCAGAAGAAACATACATACTACTTTGAGATCGAAGGTGACCTTAAAGACAAGATCCAGATCGTCAGACCTAAAGAGCCGTTTAGTATCGCTCCGGGTAAAAAACGTAAAAAGGTCGTTGTTCTTAGAGCGGTTGAGCAACTTGCGAACAATACGAGAAAAGATGTGCCGATCCCGGTTACGATCAAAGCATATGCCTTGGATGACAAGAAAAAGATCGCCGTTATCAGACATACCGTATTTGTCTATCCGCGTGCCGATCAGCTGAAGAAAAAGTCGAAATAAGAAAGGAGTTGTGAACGAATGAAAAAAGTATTGGTCCTAGGAGGAGGGTTCGCCGGTGTGGAAGCGGCGATCTTCCTTCGTAAACATGATCTTGATGTGACACTGGTCAGTGACAGAGACTATTTCTATATCTATCCGACCTCTATCTGGATCCCGACAGGGGATGCGACACGTGAAGATGTGAGCGTTCCGTTGGCGGACCTTGCATTCAAGCATGGGTTTGAGCTGATTGTCGACCCTGTAACTGCATTCGATGCATCAGCAAAGAGAGTAACGCTTGAGAGCGGACGTGTACTGGACGAGTATGAATATATTGTCGTTGCACTCGGACAGGATAAGATCCAGATCGAGGGTATGGATCATACGCTCTCTATCTGCGGTAAACCCGAAGAAGCAACCCAGATGTACGAGCGTTTGAATGCATTGGTAGAGAAGGGAAGCGGAAAGATCGCTATGGGATTTGGCGGAAATCCGCATGATTCCTCTGCCGTACGTGGCGGCCCGGCATTCGAAGTGCTCTTTAACGTACACAACTTCTTGAAGAAAAAAGGCTTGCGTGACAAGTTCGAGCTGACATTCTTCGCACCGATGGAGAAGCCGGGTCAAAAAATGGGTGACAAGGCCTTGGTGATGATGGATAAGATGTTCGCTATGACCGATATCAAGAAGAAGGTCGGAAGCAAGATCGTCTCATTTGATGCCGAAGGTGTCAACTTTGAAGACGGTACGAAGCTTGAGTCTGACCTGACCATGTTCATTTCGGCGGGAACGGGACATAAGATACTCAGAGAGTCCGGACTTCCGTTGAGTGAAGCGGGATTTGTCGTAACGGACTACTACAATGAGATCGAAGGTTTCGAAGGGATCTACGTCATCGGTGACAGTGTATCACTTATGGGGCCTGAGTGGAGAGCGAAGCAAGGACACGTGGCTGAGGTGATGGCACGAAACGTCGCTTATAACATCTTCCAGAAGATGCAGCGTATCGATTCCAAGCAAAGCTATGAGCATCACCTGAACATTCTGTGTGTGATGGACATCGGGAACGGTGCGGCATTTGTCTACCGTGACAACAAACGCGGTTTGATGATCCCGATGCCGGTGATCGGACACTGGATGAAACAGGGTTGGGGCTGGTACTGCAAAAACTCCAAACTAGACAAAATCCCAAGACTACCTGGGATGTGAGAACCGTAAAGCAAACGACACCTGCGTGTCGTTTGTAGGTTCGAAACCGGAGCGGTCATAGCGAAGCGGAGCCGTGGAGGCCGGGAGATCGTAAAGCAAACGATACCTGCGGGTAGAATATAGATTTATTTTATAGATATTTGTATTTATTATAAAAGTTATAAGCACGACTTCAACTAATCAAGTTACAATTCCAAAAAAACAATAAAGGCTACTATAGATGAAACAGATCACAGTAATGGAAAAATATCCGGTATATACACTACGTATTGAGAAGAGTGATACAGAGTATCAGTCGGTCGATGAGATCATGACCTACTTTAAAGTACAAGTGGATCTTCATCCGATCGCAACCTATATCGGAGAGTTTGACCACTATGCGCACACCTCTTCTCTTGAAGTGGGTGAGATCGCAGACGATATCAAAGCAGCGAAGAACTTTATCTGCTGTTTCGGTAAGGCATTGCCAAAACCTGAAGTTATGGCGGTTCGTCCAAGAGCGATCGGTGTGGCGGAGTTGGAAGATGCATTTGTCGTCAGCTTTATGGAAGCACCGAATCCTGATGCGAACAAAGCGATGGAGCAGTGGGTCAAAGGTCTGCTCAAATAATGTAGAAGCGGGGCACTCCCGCTTCACCTTCTTTTCTCTTTTTATTCAAAATCTCTCTTTTTATCATACTGTTACTAAAATGCACATATACTATAGGGCTCACGCTATATAGGGTATTTGTTATAGATAAATGAGATAATATCTGTACAAAATTACACAATTTTTTCTAATTAAGACTAATTTTATCCTATTTAAGTCATAATGCGGTTATCAAAAATTAATTAAAGGATATTAAATGGCAACAGTAACATTTAAAAATGACATCGTATGTAACCTCGCAGGAAATGAAGTAAACGTTGGAGATACAGCTCCGGAAGTAACAGTAGTAAACTGCGATCCAATGCTTCAAGATGAAAAAGTAGGTGGAGAAGGTCAAGTTCAACTTGTAGTAGCAGTACCTTCACTTGACACTGGTGTATGTGATGCAGAAACAAGAAGATTCAACCAAGAGGCAGCAGGTCTTGAAGGTGTTGAAGTGATCACTGTATCTATGGACCTTCCATTCGCAGCGGCAAGATGGTGTGGTGCGGCAGGTATCGAGAATCTAAAAGTATGTTCAGACTTTAGAAACAAAGACTTCGGTAACGCTTACGGTGTACTTTTGGCTGACGGACCACTTGCCGGTGTACTTGCAAGAGTGATCTTCGTTATCGGTAAAGACGGAAAAGTTGTATATAAGCAAGTTGTTCCGGAGATCACAGAAGAACCAAACTACGAAGAAGCGATCGAAGCTGCAAAAGCTGCTGCAAACGCGTAATTCTTCTTCGAGGCCTTCGGGCTTCGAGCTTCATCTATCTTCCCCTTTCTTTCTATTTCATTCATCCTTAGTGTGACATAATTCAATTTTTGCTAAAATCCTTTTATATGCAAGATCACGTTATATAAGGAAACACTATTAGATATACACAAAAGCAGATAGACAAATACAATCGTCAAAAATATATTACAGAGCTTGAAAAGATCAGCAAGAACCTTTTTCGGATGCTTCGTGACGCTACAGTGACTTCTCAACAATTTTCGGTAAAATTTGAACAGCTTAAGCAGAAGTTCGATGAGAGGGAGAGCGTTCATCTTGATTCTGAGTACCATCATCAGTTAAAGTCATACATTGAACGTCTATATCGCGATACTGTACATGATGAGAATTTCAATGATAAGCAACTTGACGATATACGAGAAGCGGAGATGAGTAACCTCAATCGTTTGCAAAAGCTAAAAAATGCGACATCCTATAAGAAAGAGAAGCATAGATCCAAATCCCAGAATGAAGATTGGGGTTGAAACACATATAAAGGACAGATATATTATGAAATGGTATTTAAGTTTATTGACAATGGTCATCGGTTTTTTATTGATGATGACAGGGTGTGAGAAAGAACCGACCTATACGGGGAAAGCAGATCATACGCCTTATGACATCAAACAGTGTCTGCGTGAGCTCTCTACGGGTGCGGAGTTCCGCGAAGATCAGCGTATTGATCGTTTGGTCGCTTATAAATCAAGACGTATTCTTGAAGGATATAGAGATGGGAAAAAGGTCTTTGAATCCCGCATGTCCCTAGGAAAGAACGGGGATAAGGGGAACAAGATCCAAGCAGGAGACTACCGAACACCTGAGGGAAGCTATACGATCGTACGTAAAAAGTGTGATCCAAGACTCTATCGCTCTTTGATGATCTCCTATCCGAATAAAGAGGATATCGCACGTGCAAAAGCTAGAGGTGTGAAACCGGGAGGCTACATTACGATCCACGGTCAACCTAAATGGAATGCCGACGGAAGAGGTGATGCATATACGCTTGCACACGATTGGACGGAAGGATGTATGGCCGTACCGAATAAAAAAATGGCGCTACTTTGGGCAGGGGTAAAGAATGGAGTTCCGATCACGATCCATCCATAAGGTATGAAAGAAGTAATACAATTTAGCTAAAATTGAGAAATGTTATAATATGATATTGAATAATATTGGGCAGAACAAAGGAGAAGTCTATGAAAAACAAGGTAATCGGATTTGGTATGGTTTGTGCTATCTCTTTGGCTTTTGGTGGAGGAACGTTCGTTCCTCCGGCATCCAAGGTTGCAAAGATCAAAGCACCATGCCATAATGATAAGGTCTATGTAGACCATGAAACAAAACTGATGTGGCAAGATGCACTCTATACAGATGCAGAAGACGGTGCTTATGCAAGAGGGATCTCTTTTGGAAAAGCCGGAAATTTGAACCATGCGGTCAATTACTGCCGTACACTTGATTATGCCGGGTATAATGACTGGAGACTTCCTACAGTAGATGAGCTTATGAAGGTACACCATGATGTAGGGCAACACTTCAACCACTCAAGAGACAAAGATTTCTGGAGCTCAACTCCTACGGTAGACCATAGATACTATGTGGTCTATCCTGCGGATGCTTACCGATATAAACGTTCTCCAAAAGAGAGTAACTACATTCGCTGTGTCAGATGTAACGCGTCTGACGAGTAGTATCTTGTAGCACTAGAGGAGCTTGATCTCCTCTTGTAGTCTTACCCCAAACATATCGAATACCCTCTTTTTTGCCAATGTCAATAGTTCAAGTGCCTCTTGATAGGTACCGTTATCCTTATTGACCAGAAAGTTCGCATGCGCTTCACTCCATGCCATTCCGCCAAGACGATACCCTTTCAGCCCTACTGCTTCGATGAGCCTGCCTGCCGAGTCTTTGGGCGGGTTCTTGAATGCGGAACCGGCACTGGGGTCTTTGGGTTGGTTGCTTCGAAGCTTTGCAAGATTTTCAAGCAACATAGGGTCAAAGCCATTTTGTACTTTAAATCGTACGGCAGTAACGATACCGCCTAGTTTGGCAAAGCGGTATCCGTATTCGATCTCTGCTTTTTCAACCCATTTCCCGTCTACTTGTATGCTATGAAGAATATTGAATATCTCATACGCTTTTACTCCCGCATTCATTGCTACCATTCCCCCCAGTGTTCCGGGTAGTTTTGCACAGAACTCAAAGCCACCTATGTCATGCTTTTTGGTATAGCTGACAATACGTCCTGTGGGCATTGCCGCACCGATCTGTAAAAAGCTATCCTCCTCTTTGATATAGGCAAAATCTTTACTGAGCATCATCAGTGGTGGTGGAGCAGGAGAGATGAGCAGGTTGTTCGCACCGCCGATAAGGTAGCGGTCTGTTGGAATGGTATCGCCTTTTTCGATCATCAGTACTTCGGTAGGCTGTCCGATTTTGATGCTGGAGTATTTGGAGAAATCGATGATCTTAGTATACACGGATCGCTCCGTATTTTTCAGGTAGGAGTGAGGAGGTAGGAGTGAGGAGTGAAGGTATGTTTTTCTGCGAAAAACTTTTATTTTTTAAGATATCTTTTATACTTTTTCCTATTATCATTCCTAAATCCTAATTCGCACGCAGTGCGCTGTACTCTTTGGGGATCAGGTAGTCCTCTGTTTTGATAGGGCACTCCCATAAACCGTGTTCGAAGCCTATTTGGTAGAGTTTGTCGAGCGCTTTGAGCTGAAGTTTGGAGAGTTCGACCGATTCGTTTGAAGCATACATATCGAGATATTTTTTAAGCATCTTATCAGAGATACGCACGAGGTTGTCCGCTTCAAGCTTGGCACACAGCTCCTCTTTTTTCTCATTGGCGACCTTTACACCGTCGATGAGAATGTTCTCGATGTCAATAGCACGATTGAGCGGTAGGCTTCTGCGTATCGCCATACCGCCAAGTGGTAACGGTAGTCCTTCTCCTGCCAGTTCAACCCAGATATCCCAGATCTCCTTTTCTACTTCGAGGCTTTCGTCAAAATCGAGAATAGACTCATGAATGAGCACACCCGCATCGACCTCACCCTCTACTACAGCCTGTTCGATCTCAAGAAAGTCCATATAGACAGGACGCGCTTCGGGGTAGAAGATGCGAAAGAGCATAGCGTTAGTAGTGTATTGCCCTGAGAGTGCCACTTTAAAACGGCGTTTGAGCTTCTCACCTTTACGTTTAATGAGCTTTGGTCCGTACCCTTCACCGAAACTAACAGCAGTACGTAGCAGTGCATACTCATCTTTAATAAGCGGATACATCCCGAAACTGATGGCACTGACATCATATGTACCTTTCAACGCTTCGACATTTAGTGTTTCGATGTCAAGTCCAATATTCTCGAACGATAACCCTTTGGTATCGACCCAGCCGAACTTAATGGCGTAGTACATAAAGATATCATCCGCATCGGGTGAGTGGGCTAGTTGGATAGTATTTGGCATGGTTTCTCTCTTGCTAATAATTGATGGTGCTATTTTAACATAAGGGGGCAAAGAGGTAAGTAAGAGAAAAAATATGACAATTTGAAATATTTTTACCGATTTGGCATAATTTATATTAAACTGCCGGTATGACTAAATAACTAATGATTATTTAGATAAAATTCATTGAGTATAAAGGTAAAGGAATATGACAATGGCAATGGATCCACAAAAACAAAAAGCACTCGATATGGCGATCAAGCAGATCGATAAGACATTCGGAAAAGGGACGCTGATGCGTTTGGGGGATAAAGAGTTCGAACCGATCGAGTCGATCTCTACGGGTTCTTTGGGGCTTGATATGGCGTTGGGGATCGGTGGTATTCCGCAAGGGCGTATCATTGAGATCTACGGGCCGGAGTCTTCAGGAAAGACAACACTCTCTTTACAGACCATCGCTTCCGCACAGAAGAAAGATATGATCTGTGCATTCATCGATGCGGAGCATGCACTTGATGTTGTCTATGCAAAGAACCTTGGTGTTGACACGGACAACCTGCTTGTCTCTCAGCCCGATTTTGGAGAGCAGGCGCTTGACGTATTGGAAACATTGGCGCGTTCGGGTGCAGTTGACTTGATCGTTGTCGACTCGGTTGCGGCATTGACACCCAAAACGGAGATCGAGGGTGATATGGGAGACCAGCATGTAGGGCTTCAGGCACGTTTGATGTCGCAAGCGCTCAGAAAGTTGACAGGACTTTTACACAAGACCAATACAACGGTGATCTTCATTAACCAGATCCGTATGAAGATCGGAACGATGGGATACGGTTCGCCGGAAACGACTACGGGTGGTAATGCATTGAAGTTCTACTGTTCGGTGCGTATTGATGTTAGACGTATCGCAACGCTCAAGCAGGGAGAGAACCAGATCGGTAACCGTGTCAAGGCGAAGGTTGTCAAGAACAAAGTAGCACCACCGTTCAGACAGGCGGAGTTTGACATTATGTTCGGTGAAGGGATCAGCTTTGAGGGTGAGCTTATCGATTATGGTGTCAAGCTTGACATTATTGACAAGTCGGGCGCATGGTTCAGTTACGGTACGGAGAAACTCGGTCAAGGAAAAGAGAATGCGAAGCTGACTATTAAAGAGAACCCTGAGCTCAAAGCTGAGATCGAAGCGAAGATCAAAGAAGCACTTGGTTTTGGTGAAGGGCTTGCAATGGATCAAAAAGAGATCGCAGAGAGCGATGAGGTATAAATAAAAAGTGTAGAGTGTCACTCTACACTTTAAGCTAAAATCTTCTATACTGTCACTAATTTAACAAAAGGGCAACGCTAATGACCCGAAAGGATTGGTGATGGCACTTAAAATGAAAGAGTTGATGCTCGCCACAGGCGAGAGCAAATCGACCATACTCTACTATGTCAAAGAGGGCTTGCTCCCCCAACCGCAAAAACCCAAACCCAATGTACACCTCTATGATGAGAGTGCCGTGGATATTATCCGTTTTATCAAATACCTCCAGCACAACTTCTCCTACTCCATTTCAGAGATCAAAGCGATCTTTGCCGAGAACAACTTCCGATCGGGTGAGAGTTTTGAGATGATGGTCAATGCACTCGAACTTATCTCCGGAGCAAAAGAGAACCGGTGGTATAGCCGTGAAGATTTTCTTGAAGTTGCAGAGCTGAGTGAATCGGAGCTTGCGCACTATGTGAAGAAGGGGTTGCTCTTTGAACGTGCCAAAGGCTTTAGTGCCAAAGAGCTTGAAGTGGTCGAGATACTCAAAAGAGCCAAAGCGCTCGGTCTGGACGGATCGTTGCTCGATCACTACGTGCAGGCGGCACAAACACTGGCACGTGAGGAGTTTGCTATGGGAGCAAAAATGATGAAAGCGAACCCCGATGCACATACACAGCACTACGAACTCTTTTTTGATCTTCTTTTAACGCTTAAGCCCTATCTGTGCAATATGCATACGGTAAGAGAGTATCAAAAACAGTATCAAGAGGAGAAGTAGCTATGAAAGCTCTCTTTAGCATTGCAGGGTTTGGTTCGTATATTTTGATCGTCTTCTTAAATGCTATGACCGATCTGGGACATAAGATCATTTTGCAAAACACCATCTTTAAAGCCTATGAGGGTTCGGAGCTGATCGTCCTGACAGCCATTGTCAATGCCCTGATCCTTCTGCCGTTCATTTTTCTTTTCTCTCCGGCAGGATATATCTCTGATAAATACCCTAAGGTCAAAGTGGTGGAGTATGCCTCCGCAGCGGCAATAGGTATTACGATGCTTATCCTTTTTTCTTACATGATGGGCTGGTTCTGGTTCGCATTTGCCATGACCTTCATCCTTGCGGCTCAGAGTGCGATCTATTCTCCTGCCAAATACGGCTTGATCAAAGAGATGACGGGTAACGATATGCTTGCACAGGCAAATGCCGCCGTACAGGCGGTGACCATTGTCTCCATTTTAACCGGAGCGGTAGTCTACTCCGTATTCTTCGAGCAGCTTTTAGGTGACCGTTCGACAGCACCTTCGGAGATACTGCGCTATATCGCACCGGTAGGCTATCTGCTTATTGGGGCGAGTCTTCTGGAGTTCTTGTTGGCAAAGCGTCTGGTCAGACGGTTCAAAAAGGTGCATATCGATGAGGAGATGCACTTTGAGATGGGTGAATACCGAAACCTGCATTACCTCAAAGAGAACTTTGCCGTACTTAGAAGGGAGAAGGTGGTCTGGGCAAGTATCTTGGGGCTTGGTCTGCTCTGGGGAATCTCGCAGATCCTGGTAGCGATCTTCGGAGAGTACCTCAAGGGTAAGCTTGGTATCACCGATACGGTGGTTGCACAAGGGCTTTTGTCTCTTAGCGGTGTGGGTCTTGTTGTCGGTTCAATCGTTGCGGGGAGGGTGAGCCGCAACTTTATCGAGACGGGGATCGTGCCTATCGGAGCACTGGGGATCTCAGTGGTGCTCTACACGATACCGACACTTCAGAGTTTAGCTATGCTTGGAAGTGCGCTCTTTGCATTCGGCTTCTTCTCAGGGCTTATTATCGTGCCGCTCAATGCGTTGATCCAGTTTGCCACCCCGACCCCTATTTTGGGGAAGGTGCTTGCAGGGAACAACTTCGTGCAGAATGTAGTGATGTTCGTTGCCTTGATGCTAACAGCACTCTTTGGCTACTTTCAACTCTCTTCGACAGGCCTTTTTTATATGATCGCGCTAGTTGCCATGGCGGGAACATTCGCTGCACTCTGGAAACTGCCGCAGTCGATGATCCGCTATTTGGTCAAGATGATCATCAGTTTCCGTTATACGCTACAAGTAGAGGGGCTTAAGCATATCGATGCAAAAAAAGGGGTGCTGCTTCTTGGGAACCATGTCTCCTTTCTTGATTGGGCGATCTTGCAGATGGCATACCCCAAACAGATCCGCTTTGTGATGGAGCGCAGTTATTATGAGATATGGTATCTCAAGCCTTTTTTCCGTTTCTTCGGTGCCATTCCCATCTCAAGCAGAGGTGGAAAGAATGCGCTCTCTTTGGTGACCGAAGCGCTCAACAACGGCGAGACGGTCGCGATATTCCCGGAGGGGCATTTGTCTCGTAACGGACACTTAGGCGTGTTCCAGCGTGGATTTGAGATCGCCTGTAAAGAGGTGGACAATGAAGCGGTGATCGTGCCTTTCTATCTGCGAGGGCTTTGGGAGGGGGACTTCTCTCATGCATCCAAGAAGATGAAGCGCAAAAAGGGCAAAGATGTCAGCGTCAGCTTTGGGGAGATGATGGATATCCATGCAAGTGCACCTGAGGTGAAAAAGGCGGTCTTCGATCTCTCCATAGAGAGCTGGAGAGCCTATGCAAGAACGCTGCCGAGCATTCAAGAAGCATGGATAGAGAGTGCCAAAGAGGTGGGAGGAGACCTCTGTATGGCTGACTCGACAGGGGTGGAGCTAAGCGGAAACCGTTTTATTACCGGTACGCTTCTAATGGCAAACAAGCTCAAACCAAAGATCGGTCATATGCCAAATATCGGTGTGATACTGCCTACATCCGTAGGCGGTTCCATGGGCAATATGGCACTCTTGTCTCTGGGAAGGACCATCGTGAACCTGAACTACTCCAGCGGTACGCCAAGCCTGCTGCATGCGATCAAAGCGGCGAATATCGAAACAGTAGTGACCTCCAAGCAGTTTATTGCCAAGCTCAAAGCCAAAGGGTTCGACCTTACAGAAGTATTGGATAGAGTCGAAGTGATCTATCTTGAGGAGACCAAGGAGAAGATAGGCAAACTAGAGAGCATCACAAAGCTCTTAGCGGTCAAGCTGATGCCTGCATGGATGCTGAAGCTCTTTTATATTCATGCAAGAGAGAGTAACGACACCGCTGCTATTCTCTTCTCCAGCGGAAGCGAAGGCAATCCCAAAGGGATCGAGCTAACACATAAGAACATCATGGGGAACATCAAGCAGATCACAACGCTTATCAACCCGACCGATGAGGATGTGATGCTAGGCACCTTGCCTATCTTTCACAGTTTCGGTTTGACCGTAACGACACTCATGCCGCTGATCGAGGGTATTCCCGTGGTGTGTCACCCCGACCCGACCGATGGGTTCGGCATAGGGAAGATCGCAGCGAAGTATGAGGCGACCATGCTCTTTGCCACGGCAACCTTCTTTAGGCTCTATACGCGAAACCGTAAGCTTCACCCGTTGATGTTCAAGGACTTACGCATCATCATCGCAGGTGCGGAGAAGCTGCCTGAAGAGATACGCAAAGCCTTCAAAGAAAAGTTCGGACATGAGATCTTCGAAGGGTATGGTGCGACGGAAACCACACCCGTAGCCTCGGTGAATATCCCCGATGTACTGCTGCCCGATACATGGAAACCGCAGATAGGGAACAAGCCTGGAACAGTCGGACTGCCTGTTCCCGGAAGCAGCTTCAAGATCGTCGATCCGGAAACATTCGAGGAGTTGTCTATGGGTGAGGATGGGATGGTGCTCATCGGCGGTACGCAGATCATGAAGGGGTATCTGGGTGATCCGGAAAAGACTGCTTCGGTCATCAAAGAGATAGAGGGTATCCGATGGTATGTCACGGGAGATAAAGGGCGGCTTGATGAGGATGGGTTCCTGACCATCGTCGACCGCTACAGCCGCTTTGCCAAGATCGGTGGTGAGATGGTAAGCCTTGGTCTGGTCGAGCAGGAGATCAATAAAGTCATTACCGAAGAGGAGAAGATCGCCGTAACTGCCATCCCTGATGAAAAGAAAGGTGAAGCGGTGGTACTGCTCTTTGAAGGGGAACGCGAGATCGATGAGGTGATGCACGCTATCGGTTCGTTGGGGATGAACCCGCTCTTTGTCCCCTCCAAAGCCTATAAGGTCGATGAGATACCCGTACTTGGTACGGGAAAAGCGGACTTTAAGGGGGCGAAAAAACTAGCGCAGGAGTTGAGTCAATAGGGGGAATTATCTACTTGTGATAAGAGGGGTTGCAGATCTTGCGCCCTTCGAACCATCCGTCGTGATAGTCGCTGTCACTTCTGAACTTTTCGCTGTCTTTGGTGTAGGTTCCGTGTGCAGTGCTGCATCCGTCCTTCTCTCCGGCTTTGAACGACTCGCTTTTGGGAAGTGACGGTGCGCTTGGCTGGGAGCAGGCGCTTAGAAGCAGTGTGCTTGTAATAAGTGTATATTTGATGATAGAAGATGCCATTTGGATGATCCTTTGCTTGTATGAAGTAAATGGAAAAGTATAACCTATGATAGGTTTCTTAATGATAAATCGTCTATACTTCATCAAAGAACAAAGTAAAGGAAGCAAAGATGAAACAGATAATACAAATAATAACAGTACTTATTTTAGGAAGTTTGCTCGTACAAGCAGGAGACCCTGAAAGTAGGGTATTCCCTTTGAGTAAAAGTAAGTTTACTGTAGTCAATAAAGCAGGAGATGAGAAGGTTGTAGATTTGAGCGGGCAAGACTATATTGTCGTCTCGCTCAGAGAAAAAGGTGCGGATGGTTTGGCATATGCCATTGACCGTGACGGGGTATTGTGGTGGGCGGCAGTGATCTCTTCGGGCGCCAAAGGGCATGAGACCCCCTCGGGTATCTTCCCTATTTGGCGAAAAGAGCGCTTCTATATGTCCAAGGCCCACCCCGACCCAAGAGGGATCAACAATATGGATTTCTCCCTCTGGTTCACCCATCAAGGGCATGCGATCCATATGGGGAATGACGATGCGATGTCGCACGGCTGTATCCATGTAGGAAGAAAAGGGGCGGAGAGTATGTTCAACTGGGCACAAAAAGATAAGACCAAGGTGGTCATTACCCGAGAACACTACCTGCCGTTTGTCTATGATGACTTGAAAAAAGCAGGATATAAAGAGAATGATCAGACTCCGGCACATATTAAAGCATATCTTAAAACCATGGTACCTGTCGCACCGAACAGTGGAGAAAGCCACCCTTCCCATTGAGCGAAAAGAGAAACTCATTTAAGTATAGGGTAAATTTTGATAAAATAGTAACTATAATGTAAATAAATGATTAAAGGGAAATAATGATTTTTATTGATGATGTAACAGCAACGGAAGTAATGGATTCCAGAGGGAACCCGACAGTACGCGCAACGGTCAGTTTGAGTGACGGAACGGTAGCGAGTGCGATCGTACCAAGCGGTGCGAGTACAGGAAAGCGTGAAGCGTTGGAGCTTCGTGACGGTGGTGACCGTTACATGGGTAAAGGTGTGCTTCAAGCGTGTGAGAACGTTAACGGTGCGATCAACGATGCGTTGGTAGGCATGAGTCCGTTCAACCAGGCGGAGATCGACCTGACCATGAAAGAGGTGGATGGCACGAACAACTATGGGAACCTTGGAGCAAATGCCGTACTGGGTGTCTCTATGGCAGTGGCACGTGCAGCGGCACAAAGCCTTAAAATGCCTCTCTACCGTTACCTTGGCGGTGCCAATGCAGTGGTCATGCCTGTACCGATGCTCAACATCATCAACGGTGGTGAGCATGCGAACAACTCGGTCGATTTCCAAGAGTATATGGTCATGCCTGTAGGATTTGACAGATTCTCAGAAGGGCTAAGAGCAGCTGCCGAGGTCTACCATAACCTCAAAAAGATCATCGACGGTATGGGTGAGAGTACGGCTGTAGGTGACGAGGGAGGGTTCGCTCCGAACCTCAAGTCGAACGAAGAGCCTATTCAGGTGATCATGCAGGCGATCGAAGCGGCAGGCTATAAGCCAGGTGAGCAGATCGCGATCGCACTGGATGTCGCAGCATCCGAGTTGGTGAACGATGAAGGTAAGTATGTGCTCAAATCCGAGAACAGAGAGTTGACAAGCTCCGAGCTTACGGCATACTATGCCGATATGGTCGAGAAGTATCCGATCGTCTCCATCGAAGACGGTCTGAGCGAAGATGACTGGGAGGGATGGAAAGAGTTAACGGAAGTTCTTGGTGACAAAGTACAGCTTGTCGGTGACGATCTTTTCGTAACGAACGTAGCTATTCTCTCCGAGGGGATCGAAAAAGGGATCGGTAACTCCATTCTGATCAAACCTAACCAGATCGGAACGGTCAGTGAAACGATGCAGACCGTACGTTTGGCACAAAGAAGCGGATATACCTGTGTGATGTCTCACCGTTCCGGAGAGAGTGAAGATACCTTTATCGCGGATTTTGCCGTGGCACTCAACACAGGCGAGATCAAAACAGGATCGACCGCAAGAAGTGACAGGATCGCAAAATACAACAGACTGCTAGAGATCGAAACGGAGCTTGGACAGTTCGAGTATCTTGGTGCATCGATCTTTAAACGTTAATGTGAGTATAGAGCGTGTCTAATGCAAAGGGGGCTATCGGGTTAGCAGGGCTGTCGCTCAAAGCGCTACTGCTGACAATGATCGCTATTTTGCTGTTTGGCATCTATGTGGGTGTTTTGATGTACGGCGAGAACTCTCTGACCGTACTCCTTCATCTTCGAGAAAAGAAGTCGGCACTTCAAGAAGAGGCGCGTATGTTAAAGTCGCAGAACCAAAAACTTCAAAAAGAGTATTTTGAGCTGAAACAATTAGAACCCAAGGAGTAGAAGATGAAACAATATATATGGGCAGTTGTAGCCGTCACAGTAAGCGTATGTGCTTCCGATAACCCTTTTGCCGTTAAGGATAATTTTAAAAAACTTGAGCGGGAGCAACAAACCCTTCTTGAAGAGCTGAAGAGCGTAGCGCAGACACAAGAGGATGATGATCTGGACCTGGAGCTTGAAGAGGATACTATAGTCCAAACAGCAGTGAAGAAAGAAGAGAAATCCTCTGTAGCAAAAGTGGAGACACCGCAGTCTAAAGAAGAGGTAGAAGTAGTCGTTGTGGAAACAGAAGCCGCTCCTGAGCCAGATACTCCGAAAGAGGAAGTGGTCGAGGTCGCAAAGATACAGGAAGTTCCGGTCGAGGAGAGTATTGTTGTTGAAGTACCGGAGAAAGAGGTGACTGCAACAACCGTTGTTGTCGATACCGAAGCCCAAAAAGCAGCGGAGATCAAGGCAAAAGAAGAAGCTACCCGTCAAGCTAAAGAGGCGGAAGCAAGAGCTTTAGCGCAAAAAAAGCGTGAGGAGCAAGAGCGTATTGCCAAGGAAAAAGCGGCACAAGCCAAACTTGCCGCAGTAAGAGAAGCAGCCAAGAAGCGTGAAGAAGAGGCGCGTTTGGCACGTAATAAAGCACAAAAGCTTTTAGAGGCAAGAGAAGCGGCTGAACGTGCCAAAGCGGCACGGAAAAAAGAGGCTAAAAAGGTTGCTGCTGTCGTAAGTGGTGTTGATATCAATATTACACGTGAAGAGATAGAAGCACAGAAACGCGCGGAAGAGGAGCTTCGTAAAGCGATCGCTGCGGTCGATCAAGAGGATTGATCACAACTCTCTCCCATTCTCTTTCTGCAATACCTTGATCGTGATCATCACGATCAAGATCTCAAATATACTTGCCAAAATCAATTGATAATAACTTAACAGATCAAGTAGTGCTGTCTCGTATCCGATCGTAGCAACTGCAATAAGCAGAGTAAGTGGCATCGAGAGTGAAAGTGCGACCAGTAATGCACTTTGTGTGCCACAGATATGCTTTAGAACGATCGCAGCAAAGATACGGGAGAGGATCATTAGCACAGTAATAATCAAAGCGCCACCTACAACGCCATCTATGGCAAGTGATGTAATATCAAAAGATGCTCCGACATGAATAAAGAAAAGAGGGACAAGGAAGCCGAACCCTAGGCTTGACATTTTTGTCTCCAGATCTTTTTCATGATGAAAGAAAGCGGAGATAGCCATTCCTGCGATAAATGCCCCCAGTGCCAACTCCAGATGCAGTACGAGCATCACAGCGATCATAATAAAAAAGAGTGCCATTGCAAGACGGATATCTTGATCGGAGGTATCAAATTTCGGAACGAGGATACTTTTAAGTTCTGGAAACCACCAAAAGAGAAGATGCAAGAAGCGATAGGTAAAATAGACAGAGGCTAAAAATGCTGAAAGGTATCCTATCTTTTCTAGGAGTTCTAGTGTAATACCTGTCGTTGATGCCGCATCATAAATGGTAAGTACGGCGATGGAGATAAGCTCACCGAGTATCCCTGCGATAAATGCCAACTTGATCCATGGTCGCTCTTTTCCATAGGTCTTTGCCAAAGAGGCGAGCAATCCGATCGATATCAAAGGCATAGAGATAATAATAATGGTATTCAAGCCAAAAACAATACCTGAACCGATAGCAAAAAGTGCCATGAGAAGAAGAAAAAGCATACTTTTCCGAATGATCTCTTTCGGACTTTTTGCGATCTGCTTAAGGTCGACCTCCATACCGGCAAGGAACATTAAGTAGAGGAACCCAACCTCTGCTATCATATCGAAATAGGGGTTGTGTGTGACAAATCCAAAGTAGGTAAAGAAGGATCCTAACATGATCTCCACGGCAGGGATGGGGAGTCTTAGTATTTTGGAGACAAAAGGACTCCCCCATATCAGTAACGAGAGAGTAAGGATCAGTCCGATGCTAGTCTGTTCCACAGCTTACAGCAACCTCATAGCCCAATGCTTCTAGCATCTGTCTATCCTTGTCAGGTGCTTCGCCTGAAGTAGTCAGGTAGTTTCCGATAACAATGGCATTGGCTCCCGCTTCGAACATTTTGCGTTCATCTGAGCTAAAGAGCAGTTCCCTTCCTCCTGCAACCATGAGCAGACGCTCTTTGCCCAGTAATCTGTGGGCTTTCTGAATGATCTCTAGAGCCTCATCCTGTTCGATATTGCGTGTTTTAATGGGGAGTGCAGGGTTGGGATGATAGAAGTTCAGCGGTGTGGATTCTGGTGACAAAGAAGCAATGGCTTTTAGCAGGTCGTCTCTATCCTGTGCTGTCTCTCCCATACCGAAGATCCCTCCGCTACAGAGTGCTAGACCGACAGACCTGACATTTTCGCATGTCTCATACCGTTCATCCCATCTGTGTGTCTGACAGATCTGGGGGTAGTAGCGCTCTGAAGTCTCAAGGTTATGATTGTAGCTGTCGATACCGTGCTCTTTGAGATAACGAAGCTGCTCTTTGTTCGCTGTACCGTTACAGGCGATAAGGTTCAAGCCTTCCACTTCGGCTTTGATCGCCTGTGCCGTGCGTGCGACAAAGTCGGTTTTTTTGTCGTCGAGCCCTTTGCCTGCGGTGACAAGGCAGTACCCCAGTGCGCCGTTGGCTCTTGCCTCTTTGGCTTCGGAGACGATCTGGTCGATCGCTTTGTAGCTGTAGCGTTCAATGTCTGCATGGTAGCGTACGCTTTGGGTGCAGAACTTGCAATCCTCCTTGCATGTACCGCTGAGGATATTGTTGATCGCACATAGAAAGATCTGCTTCATTATTTCACTTCTTCTTTATGTTTACATTTGAAGCACTCATAGACTTCCTTGCCACGAAGCGTCTTTTTACCCATGAGGTAGTCACACTCAGGACACTTTTTGTCCACCGGTTCAAAGTTGCCGATGAACTTACACTTAGGGTAGTTGGTACAGCCGTAGAACTTTCCTCGTCTTCCTTCACGCTCTTGTAGTTTCCCTCCACACTCCGGACATGGTACTGCGATCTCCTTAGGTGGGGTAAGCGGCTTGGCATTTTTGCATTTAGGGTATGCCGAACAGGCAAGGAATTTCCCGCGTTTGGAGTTCTTGATGACCATTGGTGAGCCGCACTTGTCACACTTCTCATCGGTCTCTTCAGGTTGTTCTGGTTCAGTACCGTCTGTATTTTTAGTGTATTTACACTTAGGGAAGTTCGAACAGGCGATGAACTCGCCGTAGCGACCTTTTCTAAGGAGTAGTTCCGAACCACATTTAGGACACATCTCACCGGTAGGAGTTGCAACTTTAAGTGATTTGATATTCTTTTTCCCCTCTTCGATCTTCTGCATGAAAGGGGTATAGAAATCCTTGAGGATCTTTTGCCAGTTCTCTTCACCTGAAGCGACCTTGTCAAGTGTCTCTTCCATCTGTGCGGTAAAGTTACTGTCGACGATCTCGGGGAAGTGCTTTTCGAGCATCTCTATGACGGTAAAAGCGATCTCGGTCGGGTGGATGCGCTTCTTTTCTATCTCAATGTATTTACGCTGCTGCAAGATGGTAATGGTCGGTGCATAGGTACTTGGACGACCGATACCGAGGCTTTCGAGCTTTTTAATAAGGCTTGCTTCATTATATCGTGCCGGCGGCTCGGTGAAGTGCTGTGCCTTTTCGATCTTGTCAAGTGAGACAGGCTCACCCTCTTTGAGCTCAGGAAGCAACTTGTCCTTCTCTCCATACCCTGTAACCTTATAGAACCCGTCAAAGAGAAGTTTTCTTCCGCTGGCTTTGAAGGTACATTTGTCCCCTTTAAAGAGTATGCTTTGTGACTCAAGGAGCGCTTCGGTCATCTGACATGCCAAAAAGCGGTTGTAGATGAGGCGGTAGAGTTTGAGCTCATCTACCGTTAGGTAATCTGCCGCCATCTTCGCATCGAAGTCCACACGGGTAGGACGGATCGCTTCATGCGCTTCTTGCGCCCCTTTGGATTTGGTCGCATAGTTCTTCGGCTTAGCGGGAAGATACTTCTCCCCGTATCTCTCTTGAATGTAGTCGCGTGCGGCAGTAACCGCCTCTTTGGCAAGGTTGAGAGAGTCGGTTCTCATATAGGTGATGACCCCCATCACCCCTTTGTCGGTCTTGACGCCCTCGTAGAGCTTCTGTGCGACCATCATGGTCTTTTTCGGAGAGAAGCCAAGTTGTGTGGAGGCTGCCTGCTGGAGTGTCGATGTCATGAACGGTGGTGGAGTTTTGGTCTTACGCTGTGTCTTCTCAATGGAAGTGACCTTGAACGATTCGCTCTTTGCACTGTTGACGATCTCGGTTGCGTCCGCTTCGGTCTTGATGGTGAGCTTTTCGATCTTCAGACCGTTGTAGTCATAGATGGATGCATCGATGTTCTTTTGGAAGAGTGCATCGATCGTCCAGTACTCTTCGGGCTTGAAGGCTTTGATCTCACGTTCCCTGTCAACGACAAGTTTGAGTGTTGCACTCTGCACACGTCCCGCACTCAAGCCCTTTTGGATCTTGCTTGCAAGCAGTGGAGAGAGCTTGTACCCCACGATACGGTCGAGCAAACGGCGTGTCTGCTGGGCATCGACCGAGTCCATATCGACTTTGCGTGGGTTCTCCAATGCGTGATGAATGGCACTTTTGGTGATCTCATGAAAGACGATACGCGGCAATTCGGTAGGCTCTTTGCCGATGGCTTTAGCAATGTGGTATCCGATCGCCTCTCCCTCTCGGTCCTCATCGGTTGCGATATAGACGGTCTCAGCCTCTTTAGCAAGCTTTTTGAGTTCCTTGACCGTAGGGTTGGCATCTCTGGGGATGGAGTATTTGGGGATCAGATCTCCCGTTTCATCATCGATGGTGATACCGAAGGTACTCTTGGGAAGGTCACGGATGTGTCCTTTTGAGGCGATGACCTTGTAGTCTTTGCCAAGAAAGTTGCTGATAGTACGCGCTTTTGCCGGTGATTCGACGATAATTAGATTTTTCATATATTACTTACTTTATATAGAGAAATTTTTTGGCATTGTAGCACAAATTAGTTAGGAATGAGGAGTGAGGAGTGAAGAGTGAAGGTAAAAAAGGCACGATCGTGCCTAAAATTGTGAGTATCTGTTACCCTTTTTTGAGAATCCGTGGTAAAGTGATCCCTGTCTGGCTTTGGTACTTCCCTTTTCTATCTGAGTAGGTTGTCTCACACTGCTCATCTCCTTGTAAAAAGAGCACCTGAGCGATCCCCTCGTTGGCATAGATCTTTGCCGGAAGCGGGGTTGTATTGGAGATCTCGATGGTGATATGCCCTTCAAAACCGGGCTCGAACGGGGTGACGTTGACGATGATCCCACAGCGTGCATAGGTACTTTTCCCCAGACAGATAGCCAATGTATCTTTTGGCATTTTGAAGTATTCGACGGTACGTGCAAGGGCAAAGGAGTTGGGTGGTACGATGCAGACATCCCCTTTGAAGTCTACAACATTGTTCTCGTTAAAGTCTTTAGGATCGACCACTTCGGCATTGATGTTGGTGAAGATCTTGAACTCATCACTTACCCGGATGTCGTACCCGTATGAGCTCAGTCCGTAACTGACCACACCTTCTCCGACCAATCCCTCGCAAAAGGGGCTGATCATCTCTTCATTGAGTGATTTCTCACGTATCCATTTGTCTGATTTTAATCCCATGATTCCTCTTTATCGTAATATTTTAATGTTCGCTTCTGTGCGCATTTTCTGGAAGTAGTCCTTGACCGCTTGTGTCTGCTGTTGTTGTCTCCATCTTGCGGCAACCGCACCTTTTGCTGCTTCGAAAGGCATGGTACGTTTACCATTTTTTGCACGTATTTTATATGTGACATATCGATCACCTGCATTGATAGGTGCAGTAAAGCTTCCGATCGGTGTTTGGAGGAACATATCCAAAAGCGCAGGGTTCATCCCTTTGGTACTTTTATTCTCTTTTTTGCCTCTAAGTCCTTTTTGCTTTTTGATAAAAGCCTTGATCGCAGATTCTGAAGGTGCGGAGTATTCTGTTACGGTAATAGTTGCCGGGATAACGAATAGTGACTGGTGTGTTTGGTAGAATTGCTTGAGCTCATCTTCCGATGGAGCAGGAATGGTCGGAGCTACTTTCTGTTTGAAAAAAGCACGCTTTTTAAGTGCTTCACGTACAGTTTTGCGATATTTACTCCATCGTATTCCCTGTTTTTTGAGAAGTTTTTGCATTTTAGGAACACTGAGTCCATTTTGCTTGGCAATACGTGCTATTTCAGAATCGACCTGTGATTCCGGTATGACAATATCTTTCATCGCGGCTTTTTGCAGTCTATCCTGTATCAGCAGGTCGATCGCCTGTTGTTTTGAGATATGTGCTTGAGACTGTATGGTTCTTATCTCCGCTGTAGTGATAGGTTCACCTTCTACGATCATTGCGATCGCATCCATCATTTTAGCATGGGTGAACGTAGCCATAAAAAGTAGAGATAAAAGTATGATTTTTTTCATAGTGGGAATTCCAATTACTAGATTGATTTCAAAAATTATAGCATAAGCATAGATAGAATAAGGTTTTTGGGTATAATAATTCCTCTAATCCACTGAACAAGGTTTCTATATGCTCCGAAAAAGTCTGCTCTGGATGGTGCTTCTGTTTTCATTCCTTCATGGGGAAATTGAAAACAGCTGTCTAGAGTGCCATAAAGGTATTGAACCCATCCGTGAACAGCAGTCTAAAATGATGCAGGAGATATTCAAGGTTGCAAAGAGAGCAGGAGCCGAAGGGAATGACTGTATCGTTTGTCATGGCGGAAACCCTCATGTGCTTAATAAAGATTTGGCACATGAGGGAACGTTGCCCTACTTCAAATCACATAAAGGTCCCAAAGCCTTCTACCCCTACCCAGGAAGCCCGTGGATCAACGAACACACCTGCGGTATGTGCCACCCCAAACAGGTCGCCGCGCAGGAGAATAACCTCATGGCGACAGAGCAGGGTAAAATTCACGGTGCGCTGTGGGGATTTGGTGCCAAGGACGGATACAACCACTCCTTTACCAACTTCGGCGGAAAGTCTCCCGCATTACATGAGCGGCTGGGTAGTGAAACCTACAAAAAATATATGCAGAAGCTTGCCAAAATAGAGCCGCAGGGGTTTTTGGAAGAGACCAAAGAACTACCTCCTGCACCCACGGCAGAAGAGGTGGAGAAAGACCCCTCGCTTTCAGTCTATACCTATCTACGGCAAGAGTGCCTACGCTGCCATACGGGCGGCAAAGGGCGCTATCGTCGTGGAGACTACCGTGGTATCGGGTGTGCTTCGTGCCATGTGCCCTACTCCAATGAGGGGTACTATGAAGGAAACGATGCATCTATCCCCAAAGACAAACCCGGACATATGCTCGTACACAGCATCCAATCTTCCAGTAAAGTGCATGTGCAGGTACACGATGTCAACTACACGGGTATTCCGGTCGAGACCTGCACGACCTGTCATAACCGCGGAAAGCGGATCGGGGTGAGCTATCAGGGGCTGATGGAGACGGAGTACAAGGCGACATTTGATGCGCAGGGGAACGGACAGCCCAAACTCCATACCAAACGCTATTTGCACCTGACCGAAGATATTCACTACTCTAAAGGGATGCTCTGTCAGGACTGCCACACCTCCAACGATATGCACGGAGACGGATTTTTCAGAGGAGCAAACCTCGGGGCAGTGGAGATCGAGTGTCAAGATTGCCACGGCACAACAAAGCAGTACCCGTGGGAGCTGCCGCTTGGGTACTCGGATGAGTTTGATATCAAACCCAAAATGGGCAAAGCCAGAGGGACGACCAAGTCGTTGGCGGCGTATTTGAAACAGGGGGATATCCCTCAAGATAGTGGGGACGGCTTCCTGCTCTCTGCGCGCGGTAATCCGTTGACAAAAGCTGTCAAACAAGGCAACAAGGTTGTCATGCATCTTGCTTCAGGTAAAACACTCGAACTTAAGCCGCTTAAGCTTCTTAAAGAGGAAAAGAAGATCTCCGAGGAGGGGCTCATTGCTATGGACCAGATAGCAGCCCATACCGACCGAATGGAGTGCTACACCTGTCATGCGACTTGGGCGCCGCAGTGTTACGGCTGTCATGTCAAGATAGACTACTCCGGCGGTAAACAGAACCCTGACTTTTTGGCAGCCTCCAAGCACCATGTTAACGGCAAGACAGGGGATGTTGACAGCTTGAAAGATTTTCTGGTTGACGGAAAAGTGACTGAAACACGCTCCTACTTACGGTGGGAGAACCCGGCACTGAGCCAGAACGGGGAGGGGCGTATCTCTCCGACCATTCCGGGGTGTCAGGTGACGTTGACGGTTATTGGTAAAAACGGCAACGCATTGCTGCAAAACCACATTTGGAAACTCAAAGGGGTTGAGCAAGGCAGGGGTGTCAAAACCCCCAAAGAGGGTGTCAACTCCATTACGATGAGTCCTGTGCATCCGCATACGGTGAGCAAACGTTCGCGCACCTGTGAGAGTTGCCACAATGACCCCAAAGCGATGGGGTACGGCATTGGGGAGGGCAAATACTTCTCAGACCAGACCAAAACAACCGTTGTCGACTTGATGACCGCTTCGAAAAAAGTATTGCCAAAAAAGGTTGATGAGCAGATCCCTGCCATAGAGAACCTCAACCACGACTACTCCAGTATGCTCGATGCCAACGGTACACAGCTGCAGACGGTCGGGAATCACTGGAAACTCTCACAGGCACTGGGCAACCAGACCCGGGACAAACTCGACCGCCGCGGTACCTGTCTGGCGTGTCACAAAGAGATGCCAAGTGAAGATCTTGCTGTTTCCCTGCTGGTACATACGGCGAAGTATGCCGGTATCAACATTGACAACCGTATGCACAAAATACTGGTGAACAAAAGTATCTTGCTTAGCGCATGGGTGCAGGTACTTGGCGGTCTGCTTGCGGGGGCGCTCATCGTGTTCTGGTGGTTCAGACGAAAACAACAAACAAAACAAAGGAGAAAACAATGACCATAACCAAACGTGTCACATTTATTGCAAAAAGGGATGTGAGGAGAAGATGAAAGAGCTGCTCAGTGTGATGGTAGTACCGAGCAAGGCGGAGAAGGGATGCATTTTCTATGAGATCTTTCAGTATGAGAACAATCCGCGAAAGTTCATGACAGTAGAGACATGGGAGAATGAAGCAGCATTGGACGGACATAAAGCTTCGGCACACTATGCGGTCTACAAATCAAGCTATGAGCCCTACAGTGAGCACAAATATACCGATGAACTGATCGTACTGGGGTAGCGATGGAGAATCTCTGGAATGAAACGGAAGCGGCATCGTGCAGCAGTAATCTGGACCTAAGGGTCTACACCTCCAATCTGCTTGGACGCAGTGATGATCTGGTACTGCACGGCGGCGGGAACACATCGGTCAAAAGTGTGGTAGAGGGAGAGGATATCCTCTTTGTCAAAGGGAGCGGGTGGGACCTTGTCTCCATTAAAGCCGAAGACTTCGCACCTGTGAAGCTTGAGGTGCTCAAGCAGATGGCGACCCTGGAGCATTTGAGCGATACGCAGATGGTTGCACAGCAGAAAGCGGCAATGATCGACAAAAGTGCCCCCATCCTTCTGTAGAGGCGATCTTGCATGCGATCATCCCTTTCAAGTTCGTCGACCATACCCATGCCGATGCGGTGGTGACACTCTCGAACTCTCTTGGTGGGGAACAGCTGATCTCTGAGATTTATGATGATTTTCTCATCGTGCCCTATGTGATGCCCGGCTTTGTGCTGGCGCAGAAGATCCATGAGCTGACAAAGTCAGGGGTTGACTGGGAAAAGTGCGGTGGGATCATCTTGCATAACCACGGTATTTTTACCTTTGATGACGATGCCAAGCGCTCTTACGAGAAGATGATAGAGGCAGTCAGCCGTGCCGAGGCGTACCTCGATGCGCATGCCCCGCTGCAGCTGGATGAAGCAATGCCCAAAGCATACCCTTTTGAAAGGCTTGGGGAAGCGGTTTCCAGAGTAAAAGGGGTTGATGTGGTCATGAAAACAGACCAGAGTCCGCTAGCGCTGACCTATGCATCCAAGCCGGATCTTGAAACATTTGCGACACGCGGCGTGCTGACCCCTGAGCATATTATCCGTACCAAGCGGATACCGCTGGTATTTGAGGGCGAAGATATGGAAGCGGCGCTTGATACGTATGTAGATGCCTATAAAGCCTACTTCAACCGCTATGCGACCGATGAGGTGATGCTCAACCCCGCACCCAACTATGCGGTCATCAAAGATGTCGGTGTGGTGATGTTCGGGAAAAATGAAAAAGAGGCATCGGTGATGGCGGACATTGTCTCCCATACGATGCGTGCGGTACTCAGAGCCGATGCACTTGGCGGTTACCGAAGCATCGGCGAGGCGGAGAGCTTTGCGATGGAGTACTGGGAACTTGAACAGGCAAAACTGAAAAAGCAGGAGTAGCAGATGCAGTATCTTATGGCGATCGATGCGGGTACGGGCAGTGTCCGTGCGGTGATCTTCGATGCAAACGGAAAGCAGATTGCAGTAGAGGACAGCGTGAATGGGTGCATTTTGAAGAGGAGGGGGTTGCCAACTCCATGACCTTTGATGTGGCACACAACTGGGAACTGACCGCAGCGGTGATTCGCGAAGCGATCCACATGCCGGTATCAGCGGTGATGAGATCGCTGCGGTGAGTGCGACCAGTATGCGTGAGGGGATCGTTGTCTATGACGAGAACGGCAAGGCGCTCTGGGGTGTTGCCAATGTCGATGCCAGAGCGGATGTCCAGGTGCACTATCTCAAAGATGCATTTGATGCGATGGAGGCGGAAGATTATGCCATGAGCGGACAGACCTTTGCTCTGGGTGCACTGCCCAGACTGATGTGGCTGAAGACCCACCGTCCCGGGATCTATGAAAAGATGCATAGGGTCTCGATGATCGGTGACTGGGTGCTTGCCTCACTGTGCGGCACAGTTGCGACCGATCCGAGCAATGCGGGGACCACAGGGATATTCTCTTTGAAAGAGAGACAATGGGCACCGCAGATGGCAACACGTATGGGGATCAAGGACACTATCTTCCCGCCTGTACTGGAACCCGGATGCGTGATGGGAACAGTCTCCCCTGAAACGGCAGCACAAACAGGGCTCTCAACACAGACAAAGGTGGTGATGGGCGGTGGGGATGTCCAGCTTGGTGCTGCCGGTCTGGGTGTGGTCAAAGAGGGGTAGGTCGCCATACTGGGCGGTTCGTTCTGGCAGCAGGTGGTCAATATTCAAAACAGTGTTGTACCGCCTGAAGATATGAGCGTACGGGTCAACCCGCATGTCATCGACGGGCTCTCTCAGGCAGAGGGGATCACCTTCTTCTCCGGGCTCATCATGCGCTGGTTCAGAGATACGTTCTGTGATATGGAGAAGCACGAAGCGGCAGAGCAAGGAGTGGATGTCTATGCGATACTCGAAGCCAAAGCTGCCAAAGTGCCGGCTGGATCACACGGTATCCTCCCCATCTTCTCCGACAGTATGAAGTACGGCAAGTGGTACCATGCCGCCCCCTCGTTCATCAACCTCTCCATCGACCCTGAAGTGTGCAACAAAGCCTCCATGTTCCGAAGTCTGCAGGAGAATGCCTGTATCGTCTCTGCGATCAATCTGGAGAAGGTCAAAGCCTTTACCAGGCTTGATTTTGAAGAGGTCGTCTTTGCCGGAGGTGCAAGCAAGGGGCCGCTCTGGTGCCAGATCCTTGCCGATGTGACCGGATGCCGCATCAAAGTGCCTGAAGTCAAAGAGGCGACCGCACTTGGCGCTGCAATGTGCGCAGCAGTAGGTGCGGGATTGTATGAAAGCATCGAAACGGCAAGCGATGCATGGGTGGCATGGGAGCATACCTGCCTTCCAAATGGTGTAAATACGGCAACCTATGAAACGGTGAAAAAAACGGTAGCAGAAGGTGTATGAAAAACAGCTGGCACTGGTGGATGACGGCTGGTTGCCCAAATCCCGAAATAGAAATTCAAACTTCACAAAATAATCCAAGAACAGTCAATACAACAGTGAGTTTTTGCCTGTATTTCATAGATCAATGGAAAGTTGTATCAAGATACTGTATAAAAGGACAGTTTTGAAGTATTTCTCTATTTTTAAGACAGAACTATCCTGTTGGAAGTGGTAATGAATAAAAGGATTCAGTTAAGATACTTGTGGGTGGCTGTCATTCCAAACTGATCTCATAGTTCTTCTGCCGTATGGTATTGAGTATCTCTACAAACTGATCATTGATCTTGAGGATGGTTTGTCTTGCATGGGTGATCACCTTTCCTGCAATGTGATAGAGTTTGTAGCGAATGGTCTGTATGGTATGTTTCTGCCAGCTGCTGTGCAGTATCTGTCTAAAGAGGATGAAGAGATTGTATGCCAGTGTTCCGATATGAAAGTAGAGTGCATTGGCTTTGAAGTGTGAGGTAGGCAGATACTTCAGATTGAAACCGTTTTTGAGCTCTTTGATACGGTTTTCACTGGTGTCTCCCCGTTGTCTGTAGAAGTGCACAAGCTCTTCAGGTGTCATGGTATTGTCATTGGGTAATTTCACCTATTGAAGCAAGAACCCTTTGATCCAAATGCGCACCGATCACATAGGTGATATTGTTCTTATCACAGTAGTTGAACAACGCTGCTTGATACGATGCTGCATCGGCTCTAAGATAATGTATCTTCCGGTCTTTAGGCAGTTGTGATTCACACTGTTGCACGAAAGCAAGGTTATGGTCTGCAGGTGCTATATTACCCGCTCTGAACGCCTGATGTATCACATAGCCACCGTTGATATGACCAAGTATAGGTGTGAAGCCGGGAAACATCTTATAGGTTGTCCGTGCTATGGACTTATGGCTCTCTATGACAGTTACATCGATATCCACTACCAGAGGCTCTTCGATCTTTGAGAGATAGCGTTTAAGCAGAATACGGTTGATCTTCTCCATGGCAGTAATTTTATCTTCTGTATTACGTTTAAGCCACTTACCTATACTGTCTGCTACAGGTATTCTCTTTATCCCAAGCAGTGTACACAATGCTTTATCTGAAGCAATCATTCGTATATCTTCGAGGTATCTGCCGCCGCTATGGAGCATCAACAGCAAAGGCTGGATAAATGTGTAGGGATCGTAACTGTGATTACTTTGGGAAGCAGGAAGATATCTGTTGCATAATCGATCTAAACGTATCGCTTTAAGAAATTCTCCGAAAACAACTTCCCCCGCTCTAGGTGTCAGTCTCTCATCGGTGTTTTCTACAGTAAAGTTTAAAAGTCTCTGTGTCATACTTCACTCCTCGGCAGGAGCCTCACCCGTTGGGTGAAAGTGACAGGTGGGCTTCTGTTGGCTTCTTTTCTCGTATTTTACGCCATCTCCGCTTATCTTATTATTTTTCTATTTCGATTCTTGGGGGTTGAGGCGATGTGGAAAGCACCGGGAGTTTAGGTATAATATATAAATTAGCAAAAAAGGAATGGGATGTTTAATGGGAAAAATATACTTATTACAGGAGGGACAGGTAGTTTTGGTAAAAAATATACGGATGTCCTTCTTCGAAAGTATAAACCAAACAAGATTATCATCTACAGCCGGGATGAACTAAAACAATACGAGATGGCACAGGAGTTCAGTCATTCCTGTATGCGGTACTTTATTGGAGATGTGCGTGATGGTGCACGTTTGAAAGAGGCAATGTATGAAGTGGATTATGTGATTCATGCTGCTGTGTTGAAGCATGTACCTGTGGCTGAGTATAACCCTATGGAGTGTATTAAAACCAATATTGACGGGGCACAGAATGTCATAGAGGCCTCTTTGGCATGCAACGTAGAGAAAGTGATCGCACTTTCGACAGATAAAGCGGCAAACCCGATCAATCTGTACGGAGCAACGAAACTGGCTTCAGACAAGTTGTTTGTAGCGGCCAACAATATGGTAGGGAAGAGAAGAACCCGGTTTGCGGTGGTACGTTACGGTAATGTGACGGGGAGTCGAGGATCTGTCATCCCCTTTTTTAAAAAACTGATTGCCAATGGTGCCACGGAACTGCCTATCACTGATGAAAAGATGACACGCTTTTTTATCACATTGGAAGATGGTGTGAATTTTGTGCTTAAAAATTTTGAGCGGATGTATGGTGGTGAGATATTCATTCCTAAAATACCTTCAATGTATATTACTGAACTGGCAAAAGCATTAGCGCCGCAACTGCCGCACAAGGTGATAGGGATCCGCCCTGGAGAGAAACTGCATGAGATCATGTGTCCTGCAGATGATTCCCACCTAACCCTGGAGTTTGATGATCACTTTGTGATTCAACCGACGATCCAGTTTGCGGACATGTCAGACTTTACGCAAAATCGACTGGGAGAAAAGGGAAAACCTGTAGAGGAAGGGTTTGAGTATAATTCCGGAAACAATACCCAGTGGCTTACGCGTGAACAGCTTTTAGAGATGATCAAGGATATCTAAATGCAGTTTATCCCTTATGGCAGGCAAACAGTCGATGACAATGATGTTGCATCTGTAGTAGAGGTGCTTCAGTCAGACTATTTGACTACAGGATCAAAGGTTGAAGCGTTTGAAACGGCAATTGCCGCTTATTGTGGAGCAGACTACTGTGTGGCTGTTTCAAATGGAACGGCTGCTTTGCATTTAGCCTCTTTGGTACTATTGGAAAAAGGTGAAAAGGTGCTTACCACTCCCAACTCCTTTCTTGCTACATCAAATGCCATTTTGTATGCAGGAGCAATTCCTGTTTTTGTTGATATCACTGAAAATGGAAATATTGATCTTGATCTGTGTGAAGAGGCTTTAAAAAATGATCCTGACATCAAGGCTATTTACGGTGTTGCATTTAGCGGACATATGCTTGATCAGGAGAAGTTAAAGCATCTTAAAGAGACTTATGGTGTCACTATAGTGGAAGATTGTGCCCATGCCATTGGCGCAGAGGAGAATGCCATTAAAGCAGCTTCCTGTACCAACAGCGATATATCTATCCTCTCTTTTCACCCTGTTAAACATATGACTACCGGTGAAGGTGGTGCGGTTACAACCAACTCCAAAACATTTTATGAAAAACTGTTGATCTTGAGAAATCATGGGATGGTGAAGAGCTCTGAAATGAAGCCCTGGGAGTATGAGATGAGAGAGCTGGGGTTTAACTATCGTATAACAGATATACAGTGTGCCCTTGGGATTTCTCAGCTTCGGAAACTTGATGGGTTCATTCAAAAGCGTCAGCAGATCGCTGAACGTTATGATAAAGCATTTAAAGGCAGTATGGTAAAACCTCTTTATCTGTTTGACGAAAAATCCTCTTATCATCTCTATGTAGTGCAAGTGGACTTTGAACAACTGACTATTTCCAAAGAAGAACTTTTTGTTAAAATGAGAGAGAAAAAAATCGGACTTCAGCTTCACTATATGCCAATCAACAAGCAACCCTACTATCGAAAACTTGGTTACGGAAATGAGTTCACGCCTGTAATGGATAGGTATTACAAGAGATGTTTTTCTCTACCGATCTATCCCTTACTGAGTAATGAGGAACAAAACTATGTGATTGAATCTCTCTTTGAGGTGTTAGATGGAAAATAAAGCAGTATGTATTATTCCTGCAAGAGGAGGCAGCAAAAGAATTCCGCGGAAAAATATTAAAGATTTTTTGGGGAAGCCTCTGATCGCATATTCGATTGAAACCGCACTTGCTTCCAATCTCTTTGACCAGGTGATTGTAAGTACGGATGATGAGGAGATTGTAGCAGTAGCTAAAAAATATGGAGCGGAGGTTCCTTTTATGCGTCCTTCCGAGTTGGCAGATGATTTTACAGGAACAGGCAAAGTTGTTGCGCATGCTATAGAGTATTTGAAACAAAGAGGTAAAAAATACGACTATGTATGTACAATTTATGCGACAGCCCCTTTTTTACAGGAAAAATATTTGATAAAGGGGTTCAATGCTTTGGTTGATACCGATGCTCATATGGCATTTTCAGTAACAAGTATGCCTTTCCCTATTCAGCGAACATTTAAAATAACTGAGGAAGGAAGATGCCAAATGTTTTTTCCTGAACATTTTCAAAGTAGAAGCCAAGATCTTGATGAAGCATATCAGGATGCGGGACAGTTTTATTGGGAAAGTTTACATCGTGAAGCAACAGATATTCCTTTTGGTCAAGACAGCATACCTGTTATTCTACCTCGATACCTGGTACAGGATATTGATACTTTGGAAGATTGGGAAAGAGCAGAGGTAATGTATCGTGTTTTGTTGGAAATGAAAAAAGAAGAGAAGTTATATGTTTAATAAAAGATTTAAAATTGATAATGTTGAAATAGGGGAAGGGTGTAAACCTTATATTATTGCAGAAATGTCTGCGAACCATGGAAATAAAATAGAAAATGCTATAGAAATTATTCAAACAGCCAAAGCTTGTGGTGCAGATGCAGTAAAGATCCAAACGTATACGGCGGATACTTTAACCTTGAACTGTCAAATAGACGCTTTTAAAGCTAAAGGAGCATGGGAGGGAGTTTATTTGTATGATTTGTACAAAGATGCAGCTATGCCATGGGAATGGATTCCAAAGCTCCAAAAAGTTGCAGCTGATGTAGGAATTACACTTTTTTCATCTCCTTTTGATTTTTCATCTGTTGCATTTTTGGAAAAACTTGATATGCCTGCATATAAAATAGCGTCTCCTGAGATTATTGATCTTCCCTTAGTTAGGCGTATTGCCCAAACAGGAAAGCCTATTATATTGTCGACAGGAAATGCAACAATCGGTCAGATCAATGAAGCTTGTGCTGTATTGATAGAAGAAGGTGTGAAAGATGTTGCCATTCTTAAATGTACCAGTGAGTATCCTGCTTCTCCTAAAGGGATTAATTTAAGAACAATTGCAAATTTGAAAGAGGTATTTCAGTGTCCTGTAGGTTTATCCGATCATACATTAGGATCAGCAGTGCCTATAGGTGCCATTGCATTAGGGGCAAACATCATTGAAAAACATTTTATTGTTGATAGAACAGAGACAACAGCAGATAGTTTTTTCTCTGCTACACCGGAAGAGTTAAAGATGATTGTAGATGGAGGGAAAATGGTCTATGACGCGGTTGGGGATATATCCTATCCTGTGAAAGCACTTCCTCCACAACGCTCTTTGATTGCAGTTGATGATATTGATATTGGAGAATTACTGATAGAAAATAAGAACTTCAAGAGTTTAAGACCCGGTGGTGGTATTGAGCCAAAATATGTAAATCTTGTTGAAAATAGAAAAGCTTCTCAATTGATATTAAAGGGTACTCTCTTGACATGGGATATGATTGGTGGGAAGTGATAATTTATGGATAGGTTAAAAGTTGCATTTTTTACAGAAGCAGGTTCAAAAAGAGGTATGGGACATTTGGTTCGTTGTCATACGATTAGCCAGGAGTTTAAAAAACATCAACACGCTATCTTTTTTAATCTTGTAAGTGACATTAGATATGACAGCAGATTTAAAAACATTAACTATATAACGTGGGAAAACTTTACGCTGACAGAAACATACGATATTGTGTTTATTGACAGTTATGAAGCAGAGCAAAAGGTATATGAAGCAATTTCTAAACATTGTAAAGTGGCAGTTTATATAGATGACTATGGAAGGTTGATATATCCTAATGGGATAGTAGTCAATTTCGCACCGGAAGCAAAGGCATACTTTAAAACGTGCAATAATAAGTATTTGTTGGGACTAAAGTATTTGCCACTCAGAAAAAAGCTAGTACAAACCAACAAGCAGAGTGGCAACGCCATTTTTATAATGCTGGGGGGAAGTGATACAGGTGGGTTAACATTGTCTGTACTAAAGGTGCTAAAAAATAATACATTAAAAAAGTATGTAGTTATTAATAAAAAGAGTGACCTTTTGGAAGCAAAAAAATATAAAAACTGCTCTATTCTTTACAAGCCAACAGATAATATATTATTTGATGCCATGAGTAAAAGTTCTGTTGCTATTACCACAGCAAGTATGAGTGTATATGAACTTGCATATTTGAAAATACCAACGATTATATTGGCAGTGGCAGAAAATCAATATAAAGGTGTAAATCAGTTTTTGAAGTTTAATTTAGCACAGCAAAATATAAATATTCTTAATAAAAATTGGAAACAAAAATTACGATATAGTTTTGAGAAAGTTTGTCAAATTAAACGAACAAGAGCCGTAGTTGGGAAAAATGGAAATAATTGTATCTATCAACAAGTGATGAGAGTATTTAATGAAAAGTAAAAAAGTATTAATCCTAGGTGGAAGTCATAGAGATATCCCTCTAATAAAGGCTGCACAGGCATTGGGGTATTTTGTAATTACATTAGGTAGTAAGGCGTACTATAAAGGGCACGCTTATGCGAATAAATATTTTTTGGTTAACTTTAATAACCTAGAAAAAGTTCGGAAAGTTATTAAAGATGAAAAAATTAACTATTTGATTCCAGGTTCAGGAGAAGAATCATATTTAAATACCGTTTTATTGGCAAAAGAATTTAATATAGGAAATTTTGACAAGATAGAAGTAGCAAGATTGATTCATAATAAATGGAAATTTAAAGATTTTTGCTTACAACATGGTATTTCTACACCAAAAGGTATATATTATCAAAACAACCAAGATTTATCTGTATTGACTTTTCCTGTTGTTATAAAACCCACAAGTCTATCAGGTGGACGAGGTGTGGATATCGTGTATAATGAAAATGAACTCCGAAAATCACTCAAAAAGACCACTGAGATTACGAATGAAATATTTCTTGAAGAGTATATTCATGGACAATTAATTGCTTATAGTATATTTTTGCAAGATCAAAAAATAAAATACGCATTCAGTGGGGTAGATGAAACATATCTTAATCCTTATCTTATAACAACAGCATATCCATTAACACTAGATAATGAAGTAGAAGAAATATTAAGTAGAGATATTGAAAAAATTGCAAAAATACTAAGTTTGGTAGATGGTATGTTTCATTTACAGGTTATTATTAAAGAGAGTATTCCTTATATAATAGATGTAACAAGAAGAATCCCTGGAGACTTTTACCCCTTTCTTATAGAAGAAGCCAATGATGTAGAATATAGCAAGGCAGTAGTCAAAGCGTATTTAGGAGACAATATAGCAGAAGAGTTGGTAAAGAAAGAAGATAACTTTGTTATCAGATATGTAGTTATGCCATCAAAAAATGGAATCTATAAGGGAATAAAAATAGATCCAGCTATTGAAAATAATATTATTTACAGGTTTGACTTATTGGATAAAGGAGATATAATAAGTGACTATATAAATACACAAGTAGCGGTAATTTTGATAAAAAATTATCAAGAAACAGATAGTTTGGACCAAGTAGTTGTTGTTGAAATTGATACATAACTTTATTATCGAGAAGAAAAAAGTGAGAATAAATGTATAAATTAGCATTTTTGGGTGGTGGAACAGAATCTATTGCGGGGTATGTACACCTAATAGCTTCACAAATGGATAGAAAGTTTGAAGTAGTAGGTGGTATTTTCAGTAGAGAGAGTCAAAAGTCGCAAATGGCAGCACAAGAGTATAAAGTTAAACATTTTGATTCTATTGCAGAAATGTGTGAGCAAGTAGATATTGTTGTTGTGCTGACACCTACCCCTGAACATTATAGAAATATAACAGAGTTATTAAGGTTTGATGTTGGTATTATCGTAGATAAGCCAATTGTGAGTGAACTTAGTGAAACATTAATAGATGAAAATAAATTTATAGTAGTAACGCATAATTATAGTGGATATCCATTAGTGAGAGAACTTAAAGAACTAATCAGGCATGCACACTTAGGTGAAATAAAAAAAATTAAAATTAATATGCCTCAAGAGAGTTTTTTTAAACCAATGAAGCCAGGATACCCTCAACAGTGGCGGATACAGGATAAAAGTATTCCAACAATTTCTCTTGATTTAGGTGTGCATGTTTTTCACTTATTGGAGTTTTTATATCCGGATGATATTGTAGAAGTCTTTGCGGAGTGTAGCAGCTTTTCACGTTTTGATGTGATTGATGATTATGATATTTTAGTTCGATCAAAAAATATCAAAGCAGTACTTAGTTTTAGTAAAATATCTTTAGGAAATAGGAATGAATTAAGTATTGAAGTTTATGGAAACCATGCTGGTGCAAAATGGGAGCATTCAAATCCGGAAGAGTTGATTATTGCATATACAGATGGAAAAAGAGAAGTATTTTCACGAGGGTATGCTCCATATGAAGCATATAAAAAACGTTATAACCGAATGGCTCCTGGACATATGGCAGGCTTTATAGAAGCATTTGCAAATCTTTATGTTGATATTGAAGAAGCCTTCACCCACTTTAAAAGTACAGGAGTGTTTCAGTCAAATGCGTTTGTCTATGATGCAGCACATTCCTATAAAAGTTTAAAGTTTTTAGATCTGGCAAAAGAAAGTACACAAAAGGGAAAATGGATTGAGTGGAAGTAGTGTATAATTAGCAGAATTATCTAAAATATATAGTTGGGAAAACAGTTGAGTAATATAAATAAAATAAGGTTTAGAGAGTGAAACGTATAAAAATTCTAGACTGTACATTACGAGATGGCGGATATGTGAATAATTGGCAGTTTTCCAATATGCAAATCAGCAGGATCTCTTCTGCTTTGGAAGCGGCAGGTATTGATATCGTCGAATATGGATACCTTAATCAGAAAAAAGGAAATGCTGACAATACTACACTTTTTGATAAGATACAAAGCATTAAGGAGAAATGTAACGCGGTAGCCAAAAATGGAAAAGTAGTCATGATCAATTATGGAGACTATCCTATTGATCTTCTTCCCCATCAAAAAGAAAGTGTTATTGACGGAATCCGGTTGGCATTTCACAAAAAAGATCTACAATCGGCATTGGAGATGGCTACAGAGATCATACAGCGGGGATATAAACTTTACCTTCAACCCATGGTAACCAAAACGTATACACAAAAAGAGTTCCGAGAGATGCTGGATGCAGTAAATCATCTGATGCCGTATGCTTTTTATATTGTAGACAGTTTTGGTTCAATGACACTGACAGAGTTCAGAACCTACCTGTTATCTGCGGATGAAGTATTGTATCCGAAAATTGTTCTGGGATATCATGCTCATAATAATATGCAGCTGGCATTTTCAAATACGATCGATATGTGTCATGCCAAACTGCAAAGAGATATCATTATTGATGCCAGTATCTATGGTATGGGAAGAGGAGCGGGAAATCTCAATACAGAATTGATCGCTGATTATTTGAATACCACGTTTCATGCATCATACAATACGTTGCCGCTACTTGAAATAATAGATCTGTATCTCTCCTCATATATGAAACAGAACCCATGGGGATTTTCACCGGCACAGTATCTCTCCGCACGCTTTGACTGTCACCCGAACTATGCAACCTACCTGATAGGAAAAAATACCAATCATATTGTGAATATCAGGAATATTTTGGCACGTTTACCTCAAGAGGAAAAAGTATCTTTTAATGAAACACTTGCAGAAAAACTTTATATTGATGCATTGGTGGAAGAACGAACGCCAATCAAAAAAGTACTGCATCTGGATATGGCGAAGCATATCCTGTTGATCGCTTCAGGAAAAAGTGTAAGATCTTACCAGGCAATACTGGAGGAAAAGTCGAAAAGAAAAGAGTATCTTCTGATTGCCCTGAATCATATTCCGGAGATGACATGTGATTACTACTTCTTCTCAAACCAGAAAAGGTTCAATGAGTTTTATATGTCTGTACCATCTGATAAATTGGTGGTGAGTAATAATATAGATACGGATGGAAGGGAGTGTTATGTTTTTCCTTTTCAACAGTTTGCTTTTGTTGAAAAACAGTTTATCCCCAATATCGCAGTTGTGGTATTGCAATATCTTATTTCCCAAGGATTCGCTGAAGTTGAAGTGGCAGGATTGGACGGATATGACCTGAAAAGCCTGGAAAACTATAGTTATAACGAGAGTACTGTTATTACGGATGTCAAAGCGATGAAAGAAGAGAATACACGTTTGGCATTTGCAATAGAGAAATTGAGCAGGAATATCCATATTCTATTTGTAACACCGTCTCAATTTCAAAAAAGTATACCGCTTAAAATTATTGGAGTGATCCCGGCTCGATACAGGTCGAGCCGTTTTGAGGGGAAACCACTATGCATGATAGCCGGAGTCCCAATGATCAAAAGAACCTATATGCAGGCAAAACAGTCTCAGTTGCTGGATAGGTTGGTTGTAGCAACAGATGATCCAAAAATAGAAGAGTACTGCAAAAAAGAACATATACCGGTGATAATGACAAGCAGTAACTGCCTGACCGGAACCGATAGGATCGCAGAGGTAGCACAACGGGAGTCATTTGATTTATACGTCAATATCCAAGGGGATGAACCGGTGATCGATCCTGGAACCATTGACAGTATTGTGGAAGAGTATAGGCGATATGGAAATAGATATATTGCTTATAATCTCTATAAAGTTATTGATGATATGCAGGAAGTAAAGAGTAATACGATCATTAAAACAGTGGTGAATGAAAAGGATGAATTGATCTATATGTCCAGACATCCAATTCCATTTTCCAAAATGCAGGAAACACCTGCATATAAAAAACAGGTATGTGTGTATGGTTTTACCAAAAGAGCCCTCTCTTTGTTTGCATCACGGGACAAAACATTGAATGAGAAGTATGAGGATATTGAAATCTTGCGTTTTGTGGATATGGGCTATAAAGTAAAGATGAGAGAGACTAATGCCGATTCTATAGCGGTAGATATTCCGGATGATGTTCAAAAGGTTGAGCGCTATCTTCAGCAGAAAGGTTTGGAGTCGTGATACGTGTTGTTCTTTGGGATTTTGATGGAGTTATTATAGACAGTATGGCAGTAAGAGATCAGGGGTTTCGCCAGATTTTTAATTGCTACCCAACGGGTATGGTGGAAGACCTGATACGGTATCACCGACAAAATGCCGGTCTTTCAAGGTTTCACAAGATCAGATATTTTTATACACATATTCTTGGTAAGGAGATTACTGATGAAAAGGTATATGACTATGCAGAGCAGTTTTCTCAAACCATGAGAAAGATCCTGATCAATCATCAATATTTAATAGATGAGACCATAGCATATATTGAGAAAAACCATACATACTACCAGTTTCATATTGTCTCCGGTTCTGAAGAGAAAGAACTTAATTATCTTTGTCAGGAATTGGGAATTGATCAATATTTTAAAACAATAGAAGGGTCTCCTATGCCCAAGAAACAACTTGTTGAAAATATTTTAAAAGTATATGGATATGATCGTTCGGAGTCAATATTAATTGGGGATAGCATAAATGACTATGAAGCAGCGGTAGAGAATGGTATTTCATTTTATGGCTATAACAACCCTGAACTTAAAGTAGTAGCCGAAAGATATATCGATACGTTTCGGTCATGGGAACTGTAAATGGCAGGTTTACTTTCGCCAAGAATACTCAATTTGGGACTAAGAACAGTATCGATGGCAGGCAGATTTGTCCTGATCCTTTCAATTGCAAAACTGCTTTCAGCAGAAGAGTTGGGGCTGTTTGGACTATTGAGCACAACGATCGGTTTTTTTGTTTTGCTTTTTGGATTTGATTTCTATGGATATGCCAACAGAGAGATGCTGGCGGCTGGACATGAAAACCTTTTTAATATACTGATAAATCAGTTATATGCCTATATCCCGCTCTATATGGTTTTTATGCCGTTTGCCATAGGTGTTTTTTGGAAAGAAGTGCTTCCCTGGAGTTATGCAGGATGGTTTTTGACCCTTGTGTTTATTGAACATCTTTCAACAGAGTTTAACAGGGCTTTGAACATGATGCAGCATCCTCTTGCTGCAACGGTAGTACTGTTTTTGAGAAGTGCCTCCTGGGTACTTTTTGTGCTGCCGTTAATGTATTTTGAAGCACAATGGAGACATTTGGATATATTGCTTGGCGGATGGCTGTTTGGAGGGGTATTCTCTATACTTTTTGCTATTTGGTTTCTGTCAAAGCATATGATGGTGAAAAAAAACTTCAAGCTTGATACCACATGGATCCTTCGTGGTTATAAGGTAGGTATGATTTTTTTTCTGGGTACACTCAGCCTGCAGGCAATTACGCTGCTTGACAAGTTTTGGCTAAAATACCTTTCTGGTGAAGCAATGGTAGGGGTTTATACATTTTACTGGACACTGGTGTTGGGGATGACAGCATTTATTCATGCAGGAATGATCGTATTTCTTTCTCCCAAAATTGTTAAAGCATTCCAGGAAAAACAGTTTGATGATTTTAATGCGCTGTTGTCACAGTTTCTGAAGGAGTTGGCAGTTGCAAGTGTGTTTATGGTGGTTGTTCTTTTTAGTATAATGCCTATTGTGGTAGGGTGGGTAGGAAAAGAGATCTATACAGAACATTATCACATATTGTATCTGTTGGGGGTAACAGGAGTATTTATCGTATTGACAAATCATCCTCATACATTTCTATATGCCGCACGGAAAGACAAATATATGCTTCTTGCCAATATCTCTGCACTGTTGATATTCATATCAGGTATGTTTGTAATGAAACAGATGGAGGGGTATACGGCCATTGAACAGGTGACACTGGTGATGATGGGAACATACGGCTGGATGCTGGGTATTAAGTCGCTGGGGTATTTATATTATAGAAAAGAGTATTTATGACCGGGAAAAAAAATATTTTAGTTTATATTAATGATTCTTTGGGGGAACTGGACTGGGTCGCTCCATATATGCAATCGGAGGAAGCACGGGATTTTTGTTTCTATATATATTTGAATGGTCCTGGAAGTACCTATGATGAAAAAATAAAGATCCTTCAGCGCTATGGTTTGGGGAGTGCTGATAACATACACTGTGTGAACCGTCGTACAAGACTGGAACCGTTCCTTTTTCAGATAGATATGTTTCTAAACAGGGTGCTTGGGCGGATTAAACTGGTTTCTTTCCATCTGTTTGAAATGTGTCGGAGTACTATAGATGGGGTAAGATGGCTGCTGTCCCGACTTCCGTTGGTAAAAAGCAGTGTAGCATTTGATGTGATTTTCAGGGATTATAATCTCAAAGAGAGTTTTGCCATGAATTGCTTTATCAGGCATAGCCCTCAGGCAAAGATCGTGATCTATCCCCATGCAGTTGGTCTGCAAAGAAAACATGAAATGTGCCCCCGTGAACCGGCTAAGCAGGTACAGGCAGACCTGTGGCTGGAAAATTCGGACTATTCAGATATTATGAAGTATGACCCATACTATCAAAAGATATTTTTTGCTTCCGGAGTACCGGGATTCGATATAAACTATAAACGCCCGGCTCTTTTTGATGTCGCATCAAAAAAGGCGGTCATTATAACACGGGACTGCAGTATGACTTTTGGTTTTACCTATGAAATGGCTATGAAAGCTTTTGACGAACTTTTGGAAAAACTTGGGGAACAGGGGTATCAAGCCTACATCAAGCATCATCCGAGAGATAGGGAGCTGAAGCGATGGAGAAAGATCCAGCAGAAGTATCAACACTGTTATGAACTTGAAGAGAGTTTGAATACGCTGACGATGGAACATGCTGTATGTTTTACACTCTTTTCAACAGCACCGCTTTTTTTGCTTTCCCGTGGTGTCCCGGTATTGGAGTTTTCCCCCTATAGGCAGTATGATGCATACCAGCAGCGTTTTCCGATGCATTATAAAAATGAAAATGGTGAGATGACACATGACCTTCTGTCTTTAAAGCTTTTTGATCGCATTGATGTATCTACAGATGATCTCTCTTCTTGTCTGGAAGCATCTTCTCTCAAGGATCTTGCTTTACGGCAGTATAAGGTATGTCAAACTATATTTCCTCCCGGAGCAAACCAAAAAATCACAATGAAACTTCAAGAGATAACAGATGGCCGGTAAACTATCCTTTGATGCATTGGTTGCTTTGGAAAAAAAATATGCTTTATGGGAGTATAGGCTGTTTGACTACCCGTTATGGATCCATTGTCGGGAACCCTTGCTGGAAAAGGGAATTATGGCGGATAGAAAAATGACATACCCTGCTGTTTTGTCAATGTTAAAAAGTTTTTTTCAGACAGTCAGGTTTTTATTTTCCCAAAATCAATATGATATGGTCTACTTTTTAATGGAAAGAGCTGAAATATTAGAGATATATAAGCAGGAGAATTCGAAAAGAAAAATACTTTTTTTAAATCGTGAACAAGAGCGTGTGTATGAAGAAAAAGATTATATTAGCAGTGACTTTTTTAATCTGCTTCGTTTTATAAGCCGCAAGACTGCTTATCTGATCTACCGAAAAAAATATAGATTTGTCATGCAACAACTGGATCGTATAGGATATGGGGATATGCTGGACAGTTACATACGAACTGCAATGGGAGATGCTTTTTTTTTAAAAATACTTTCATTCCTGTTGCGCAAAGGTACAAAAAAATTTTATTCAGGGTGTGTGATCCCCATTGGAGAGAAGTTTGTCAACCGGTTAAACTCCTACGAGGTACAACATGGCGTTATCTATCCTGAGCACATAGGGTATGCTGAAATACCTGAAGTACGAAATACGCTGGTTCTCTATTCAGAAAGATATCGAAATATTTTACAGCAATCCGGCTATAGAGGCAAGCTGCTTGTACAAGATTTTAAAAAATCATTTTTTGAAAGAGAATCAAGCAGACACTTCCCGATTGTAATCTATACACAGCCTTTACGGCAGATGCAAGAGGGGATCAATCAGTTTCTGAAAAAATATCAGCCTAAAGATGTCTATATCCAGAAGCATCCTAAGGATTATTTTGATTATGATATAGCGTCTCGGTTTTTGGTTACGGCAACGACACCTCATGAAGTCTCCTGTCCGATTGTATATACCAGTTCTATTGTAGAGAACTTTGCTTTATATGACCGAAAGTGTTATATATATGATGTGGCACATGCAGAGTTTGATCTTATGGCATTTCTAAAGATCTATACGGAGGGTTCAAAAGCAGAGCTTATTGTAAGAAAGAGCCTGGATGAGATATATGATGAAATAAAAAAGGAGATACTATTTTCAAAATAGCCGTGATCATGTCCGTGTACCGTAATGATACACTGGTATATGTAAAGCAAGCACTGGAAAGTCTGTATAGTCAGAGCAGGAAGGCAGATATCTATATTCAGGAGGATGGATATGTTCCCAAAGAACTGTCTGATTATCTGAAAGAAGAGTTACATACGGGTAGAATTAAATATTTGGGAGAGAGAAGCGAGAACCTGGGGTTGGCAAAAAGTCTGAATGAATTGCTGCAGATAGTCTCTGATAAATATGAATATATTGCACGCATGGATGCAGATGATATTGCAGTACCATATCGGCTGGAAATACAATATCAATATCTTCAAAAATATCAAAATATTGATATTGTAGGCGGATATATAGAAGAGTTTTCTGATGTTATAGACTATTGTAAAACTGTAACATACCCCCTTGAACATCATCAGATGTTCTCTTTTTTTGCAAAACGGGTACCTCTGGCTCATGTTACCGTGATGTATCGAAGTCGATTTTTTGAAAAGGCAGGTTACTATCCGACAACATCCCCTACCAATGAAGATACACTCATGTGGGCAAAAGGGTTTAAAAACGGCTGTTTATTTGCGAATATTCCGGAGGTTTTGGTAAAAGTGAGGGTTTCTGAAGACTTTTTTCAAAGACGTGGAGGAGTAAAAAAGGCATGGAGTGATCTCAAAGACAGAATATATGTTATACAAACTTTAGGGTATAATATCAGCGCTTATCTATATGCATTGGCACTATTTTTTGTCAATATCGCACCGCCTAAGATAAAATTATTTTTATATAAGAGACTAAGATGAAAACAAATCAGGTTACAACAAAACAGATGCTTGGACTTATGCTTATCGCATATCTCTTTTCTTTTGCCATACGGTTGATCTGGGTCTATCAATTCCAGAATGAACCCATGTTCCATTGGAACGGGCAGTTGATGATTAATACCAATGACGGATATTTTTTTGCTTCCGGTGCCCAGAAAGAGCTGTTTGGACTGCATGCGGACAACCCCCGTGTCTTTGGTATGTGGGATTATGGAGTAATCTTTTTTACGACATTGTTTGCCAAAATCACACCATTTTCTTTGGAAACGATCATACTTTATATGCCTTCAGTTATTTCATCTCTTGTAGTGGTTCCGATTATTCTTATTTCCCGTCTGTACGGAAAAACATGGTGGGGATTCTTTGCTGCACTGCTTGGATCAATTGCATGGAGCTACTATAACCGTACAATGACAGGATATTACGATACCGATATGTTCTCAGCGATGGCACCGATGTTCATTCTCTATTTTTTAATGAAAAGTACCATTGATTTTAATTTGAAAAGTGCGTTGTATGCAGCACTGGCAATCGTTTGGTATCCTTTTCTCTATGATCAGGGATTGGCGATCGTTTATGCTATGGGATTGATCTATGGTGCCTATATGGTTTGGTATCATCGTGAAGAGAAGACAACGTACGCTTCCCTGATACTTGTCTTTTTGGCATTGATTCCCATGACAAAATTCGGAATAGTGGCTCCTTATACGTATGTAGTACATACGCTTCTTGTCGTGGGAGCGTATATTTTTGTAGCAAAAGGAAAACTTTCTTTAAAACAGGAAATGATCGCTGCGGGAGGGCTGGTCGTACTGTTTCTGCTTTTAGGGAATGTATTTGGGTTAATACTTTCTAAGATTCTTAGCTATACGATTGAAGGAACAAAAGAGGGAACATTGCATTTCTATGCGGTAAATCAGACGGTAAGAGAAGCCGGGCATATCCCTTTTTCAACGTTTGCCAACCGAATTTCCGGGTCGCAGGTGGGGGTTATTCTCTCTTTGATCGGATATTTGATTCTGGTGATCAGACACAGAGCATTTGTACTGGCGCTACCTTTGGTAGGTATTGGTATTTTTGCACTCTGGGGTGGATTGCGTTTTACTGTCTATGCTGTTCCTGTTGCAGCAATGAGTGCCGTATATCTCTTTTTTGTGGTCGGGGACTATATTAAAGATATCAGATTGCGTTATGGATTTATCGTATTGGCAACAGTGGCAATGCTTTATCCAAATATCACACATGTGATTGGATACAAGGTTCCGACTGTATTAAACAAAGCAGAGGTGGAAGACCTTGTAAAACTGGATAAAATAGCAAGTACAAAAGATTATACATTGGCATGGTGGGATTATGGCTATCCTGTGTGGTATTATTCCGATACGAATACCCTGATAGATGGCGGGAAACATGACAATGACAACTTTATTATTTCAAAGATCATGCAGACCACATCGCCCGTTTTGGCCGCGAATCTGAGTCGGCTGGCTGTTGAAACATATGTAGATTCAAACTATTCTATTATAGCGGACAGACTGTTTGCAAAAGAGGAGCCTGATATACTGCTCTCTCAATTGGAAAGTGCAACGTATCCGCTTCCTGCCAAAACAAGAGATATTTATCTTTATTTACCATATCGGATGCTTAACATTTTCCCAACTGTAGCGCTATTTGGTAACTTAGATCTTCAAAGTGGAAAAGAGGAAAGAAAATTTATATTCTATCCCACTCATGCGACCAGTAACAAAGATGGGGTATTGCGATTTAGCAACGGTTTGGTATTTGATGCAAAAAAAGGCAAGCTTTTCTTTGGAAAAAATGCTCAGTCTATCAGACAGTTTATTGTAGCTAAAACTAAAAAGAATGGGGAGATTGAACTACGGGCACAGAATTATGATCCCCGTGGCGGATACAGTATTATATACATGCAAAGTTACGGGCAGTTTATTGTAATGGATAATCAAACGCTTCATTCAATGTATGTACAAATGTTTATCCTTGGAAAATATGATAAGGATCTTTTTGAACTGGTTGTTTCATCTCCTTATGGCCGAATTTATAAGCTTAAGAGGTAGATATTGAACAATACAGACAGAATCAAAAAGCGGATTTTTGACATTGTCTTATCTGTCATTGGTATTGGATTGACCTGGTGGCTGATTCTAGTCGCATGGATCATTGCATCTGTTGAAACACGAAGCAACGGTCTTTTTCGGCAAAAGCGTATTGGGAAAGAAGGAAAACCTTTCTATGTACTCAAGATCAGAACAATGAAAACCTCTAAAGAACAGGGAACAACGGTTACGACAAGCCATGACAGCCGGATCACCCAAAGCGGTGCTTTTTTCAGAAAGACCAAAATCGACGAGTTGCCACAACTGTTTAATGTACTGTTGGGGCAGATGAGTTTTGTGGGACCCCGTCCTGACGTACCTGGGTTTGCTGACAGACTGAAAGGGGAGGATCGTATCGTTCTGAGTGTGAGACCGGGTATTACCGGGCCGGCTTCATTGAAATATCGCAATGAGGAGGCACTGCTTGCTGAGCAGAAAGACCCTGAACGCTATAATAGGGAAGTGATATGGCCAGACAAAGTACGCATTAATAAAGCCTATATTGAGTCCTGGTCTTTTAAAAAAGATATAGATTATTTAATAAAAACAATCACAGGTGCAGCGTATGAATGACCGAATTTTTCTTTCACCTCCACATATGAGCGGGAAAGAGCAGCAGTATATTGCTGAGGTTTTTGAAAGTAACTACATTGCCCCCTTGGGTACGTTTGTCGACAGGTTCGAAGAGGCTGTCTGCAGCTATACAGGAGCAAAACATGCTTTGGCGACCAATACGGCAACAGCAGCACTGCACTTGGCACTGCGGGTGCTGGGTGTAGAGGAGGGTGACTATATACTTGCCTCGACCTTTACATTCATCGGATCGGTCAACGCAATCCTCTATCAAAATGCCAAACCAATTTTTGTTGACAGTGATGAGAGTTGGAACCTCTCTCCGGCACTATTGCAAGAAGCGATCGACAATGCCCCAAGAAAGCCTAAAGCCCTTATTGTGACCCATCTCTACGGTCAGATGGCAAAGATGGATGAGATCATGGAGATTTGCCGAAAAGAGGGTATTTGTGTCATAGAAGATGCTGCCGAGTCGCTGGGAGCTATGTTGCATGGTCGGCAAAGTGGCAGATTTGGAGATATGGGGGTTTACTCTTTTAACGGGAACAAGATCCTTTCAACGTCAGGTGGCGGTATGTTGATCTCAGATAATGGAGAGTGGATCGAGAAGGCAAAATTTCTCTCTACACAGGCAAAAGAACCATACCTGCACTATGAGCACAAGGAGTTCGGTTATAACTACCGCTTGTCCAATGTGCTTGCTGCGATCGGTGTGGCACAGATGGAGGTACTCTCTAAGCGGGTATCGAGACGAAGAGAGATCTTTGCCCTGTATCAAAAGCGATTAGGAAAAGAAAGTACCGTCTCTTTTATGCCCGAGATCGAAGGGAGTACAGGAAATCGTTGGTTGACAACCTTAACATTTGATGAGCATGATCCTATGGATGTGATCGAACAATTAGCCCATGCCAATATCGAGAGCCGACCGCTTTGGAAGCCGATGCATCTGCAGCCACTGTTCAAACATAGTATGGCAGTGGTGGATGGTACCTCTGAGAGACTGTATCATCAGGGGCTCTGTCTGCCAAGCGGATCAAGCATGTCCGATGCGGACGTGATGCGTGTATGCAATACTGTTTCAGGGATACTGAGATGAAGTATCTGTTAAAGCCTACCTCTGCCAAACGTACCCTGTTTTTTGTTGTCACAGATACGATTTTTTCTCTGGCAACTCTCTACCTGGCATATTTGCTGCGGTTTAATTTTCATATTCCATCACAATTTTTTGAAACATTCTGGCAGGTTTATGGGGTATTGGTTTTTCTAAAAATAACATCTCTGTTTCTGTTTAGAAGCTATTTTATTATTTGGCGTTTTTTCGGATTCATTGATGCTAAAAATGTGATTAAGGCACACATGCTTGCTTACAGCTTGTTTGTTGTCATCTATATGATATTTCCGTCTTTTTTTCAACCTTTTCCCCGCTCCGTCATTATTATTGACCTTTTTCTTTCACTGATTTTTATTGGTATGGGGAGGGTGAGCAAGCGTCTGTGGAGTGAGAGTTTCAGACCACTGTCCATCAAACCGACGCTGCTTGTGGGAGTTAACAGCCGGACAGGAACGATCATCCAGAGCGCTCTGAAGAATGAGATCGACTACTATCCTGTGGCGATCGCTGCATTTGGAGAAGATGAAAATACGCAGGATGCCTATATCAACAATGTCAAGGTCTATCCTGCATCGATGCTGGAGCATGTGGTTTCGGAGAAGAGTGTGGAAGCTGCTATTTTAACGCAGCCTGTTGCGCAACGTGAACTTCGTACTCTGGTAGAAAGGCTGAACAGGCTGGGTATCAGTGAGATCAAACGGGTCAAACTGCTTGGTGCCAAAGATGAGAAACTTGAAGATCTCTCTATTGAAGATCTTTTGGCAAGACATCCCAAAGATCTTGATACGGAAGTGATCGCCTCGTTTATCAAGGGAAGATCCGTACTGATCACGGGTGCGGGGGGAAGCATAGGCTCTGAGATCGCAAGACAGTGTGAAAAGTTTGGTGCATCATCATTGGTGCTTGTCGATCACAGTGAATATAACCTTTATCAGATAGGAGAACTGCTTCCGCAGGCAGATCAACGTCTGTTGAATGTAACGGACAGAGATGCCCTTATGAAGCTTATGCAGGAGATACGCCCGCAGATCGTTATTCATGCGGCGGCCTATAAGCATGTCCCTATTTGTGAACATAACCCCGCTGCAGCGGTGGAGAATAACGTACTTGGCAGTAAAAGTGTCATCGATGTCAGTATTGAGAACGGGGTTGAAAAAGTCGTTGTTATCTCTACGGATAAAGCGGTAAGACCGACAAATGTGATGGGTGCGACCAAACGGGTTACGGAGCTGTATGCACAAAATATCGATAGCAAAAAGACAGAGATCGTTGCAGTGAGATTTGGAAATGTATTGGGGTCAAGTGGTTCGGTCATTCCGAAGTTCAAACAGCAGATCGAAAGGGGTGGTCCAGTGACGGTTACACATCCTGAGATCACACGATATTTTATGTTGATCCCTGAGGCGTGTCAGCTGGTATTACAGGCAGCAGCGATCGCAAAAGGTGGAGAGCTCTTTATCTTGGATATGGGAGAGCCTGTAAAAATAGCCGATCTTGCACGTCAAATGATACGTCTGTATGGGAAAGAGCATGAGGTTGAGGTTGTATTCACAGGGCTCAGACCCGGAGAGAAGCTTTATGAAGAACTGCTTATCGATGAGAGTGAGCAGAAGACACGCTATAGTTCCATTATGATCGCAAGACCGACATATTATCCTATTGAGGAGCTGCAAGCAGATATCGAAGTACTTTTACGTACGGAAGAGAAGATATCATTATTACAGAAGATCGTGCCGGAGTTTTCCCATACGATATAATTTTTTATCGATAATTAGATGGTAAGATACGGAAAATCATATATAAAGGAAAAATCATGATGAAAAAATGGTTTATGGGATTCTTAATCCTTTCTACCTCTGCACTTTTTGCGATGAGCCTGACACAACTTAACAGTGCAAGCAAAGAGGATCTGATGCAGATCAACGGTATTGGAGAGAAGAAAGCGGCAGCGATCATCAAAGAGCGTAAAAAAGGGAAATTCAAATCTTATGATGATCTTGCAAGCCGTGTGAACGGTATCGGTACGCAGACTGCATCGAACATCAAAAATGGTGTCAAAGCAGGAGAGAAGGTCAAAAAAGCCAAAAAAACAGCGAAGAAGAAAGTCAAAAAATCTACGGTAAAAAAAGAGACGGCTAAAAAGAGAGTGACCAAGTCAACCTCGAAAGTAAAAAAAACGGCTAAAAAGAAGCTAGATAAGAAGATAGGACAAAAATAGTCACTATCTGTGTACGGGGGACTCCTCGTACAGCCTTTTCTCCAAATACCCCTTTAACCACATTTTTGCTACAATCACGTAATTTATTCACAAGGTATACCGATGTCAGTAGTTACACGTTTTGCACCTTCCCCAACAGGGTATTTACATATCGGCGGTCTGAGAACCGCTCTTTTTTCATGGTTGACCGCCAGACACAATGACGGTAAGTTCCTGCTTCGTATCGAAGATACCGATCTAAGCAGAAATTCAGAAGCCGCACTTGAAGCGATCATCAAAGCATTCGACTGGGTCGGGCTTAATTATGATGGTGATGTGGTCTATCAATCCAAGCGTTTTGACCTATATAAGCAGTATATCGATCAGCTTCTTGAAGAGGGGAAAGCCTACAAGTGCTACATGACCAAAGAGGAACTCGATGCCCTACGTGAAGAGCAGATGGCAAAAAAAGAGCGTCCACGCTACGATGGACGCTACCGTGATTTTACCGGAATACCGCCTGAGGGGGTCGATCCTGTCATCCGCATTAAAGCACCGCAAGAGGGAACCATCTCTTTTGTAGATGGTGTCAAGGGTGAGATCAATATCGCTGCAACGGAAGTAGACGACTTCATCATCGCTAGAGCGGACGGTACGCCGACATATAACTTTGTTGTTGCTATCGATGATGCACTCATGGGCTTGACCGATGTGATCCGTGGTGACGACCACCTTTACAACACTCCAAAGCAGATCGTTGTCTATCATGCACTCGGGTTTAAGATCCCGAAGTTCTACCATGTTGCGATGATCAACAATGAGCAGGGTAAGAAACTGAGCAAACGTGACGGTGCGACCGATGTCATGGAGTACAAAGCGCAAGGTTTCCTCCCGGAAGCACTGCTTAACTTTCTTGTACGTCTTGGTTGGAGCCACGGAGATCAGGAGATATTCTCTTTAGAAGAGATGATCGCGCTGTTTGATCCTAAAGATATTAACAAGTCTGCTTCAAGTTACAACCTTGACAAACTGTTGTGGCTGAACGCTCACTATATTAAGAATACACCGAATGAGAAGCTGGCAGAGTTGCTTAAAGAGTTTGGTGTGGACATTGCAGAGCATGACAAACTGGAGATGCTGCTCGATGCGACCAAAGAGCGTGGAAAAACGCTTGTGGAACTGGCAGAGCAGATCAAGTTGATCTTGAACGCACCGACAGAGTATGACCCCAAAGCTGCCAAGAAAGCCTTTAAGGGGAATGCCAAAGAGATACTCACAGATTTCATCGCGATGCTTCAAACATGGGAGAAACCGCTGCACCTGCCAAGCGATTACCATGAGGTACTTGAAGCGATCGTTGCTGAAAAAGAGATCGGTTTCGGGAAGATCGGTCAGCCGCTTCGTGTCAGTTTGCTTGGCAGTATGACCGGTTCAGGACTCGATGAGATCATGGCGATCATCGGTGTCGATGAGACGATCGAGAGAATAGAAAGAGCGGTTGCAACCATCGCGTAGGGTAGGCAATTGCCTACCTTCTTCACGCTAATACTTTTAAAGTAGATTAAATCTTACCCTGTATGGCAAGAAATTTCTTCAACCCCCGCTTCGCTTTCCAATCCATCTCATAATGAATATGCTCCAGATACCAGCTTAGCTCTTTAGGGCTGATACCTCTTTTTCGCGCTTCTTTTTTTAAAATATACTGTGGAATCCTTACCTTTTGGGAAGCGAATGTTCTTGCCAATTGTCTGATATATCTTCCATGTTGGTTATAGCAAAGTCTTGCAAAGACAAACGGGAGCCCTGTCTTTTTGTACCACGCTTCAGCCATATCGATACCCGTACCTCCGTCAAGGTAGTATTTTAGTGCAGCATCCCCAATGAGGACCTTGCCCTCAAGTCCCAACACCTGTGCCAGACGGTTTGATGTAGCTGAAGCAGGATCTTTCCGTATCTCTCCTTCTAAAAGCAGTACGCTGTACACTCTCTTTTTTGCAATGATTCCAAGATCGGTGCAGTTTGCATGTCTGGACTCAACAGAAGAGATAAAAGCGGCATTAACCTCTCTGCGTTTGAGGGCACGGTTTATCTGTGAGGGAACGGCACGATTGTATCGAAAACTCATTTTAGCAGCACTACTTTTGAGATAGCGTTTTAAAAAGAGCTGAAAAGGGAGGAGATTGAGGTAAGAGATAGAACCAAACAGCATAGCAGTATTCTCCCGTGGGTCATTTAAGCGTAATTATACCAAACAAGAATTATAATCGGACGATATTGCAAGGAGCCTGTATATGGTAACAGTAGAATTTTTAGGGCCCATTGGTAAAGCGCCTCTTCAGATGGAAGCGGCAACATTGGCTGAAGTAGCAGCAAAGCTCAAAGAAGATGAAGCTTTGGTCTCATGGCTTCAGAAGTGTGCCGTGGCATTGAACGATACGATGGTCAACGATCTGAATACACCACTCAAAGAGGGAGACCGTATCTCGATCCTGCCTCCTGTTTGCGGAGGATGATTGATGGAACTCTATAACGGACCGCTTGATGTCAAAGAGATCTTTGGCAGGTGGTTGGATGAAGAAGCGGAGTCAAATTACGGTGCCTACATCCCATTTGTCGGTACGATCCGTGCTGAAGACGGGATCGATGCGCTTAGTTTCGATATCTATGAACCGGTACTAAAGGCATGGTTCGATGCATGGCAGGAGCGCGCAAAGGAGAGAGGTGCGGTTGTGAAGATGGCACACGCCATAGGAGATGTCCCCGTACATACCTCCTCATACATCTCTGCGGTATTCTCTCCCAAACGCCGTGTGGCATTGGAACTGATCGATGAATTCGTTGAAGATTTCAAAGCCAATGCCCCTATCTGGAAATATGATGTCAGGAACGGAGAGCGTATCTATGCAGAAGACAGAAGTACGCCGATGGATGGAGCGGGGTTACTGGCGTAACCCTGCAAATGAATAGTGAATAATTAATAATGATGAAATCTCGCAGGTACGAGGACAATAGTTTAGGTAAGCATTGCAGAGCAATACTTTTATTATCCTTCAATAGAAAGTATCACTTTGTGATATCTTCCACCATTATTCATCATTCATTATTCATTATTAATTTTAAAAAAGGAACTTTTCACCATGATGCATTTTGACGAATCGATGGCACTTCTTGATGGACTGAATATTGAAAAATTCAAGACAAAAAAACTTTATATTATGAATGCGGTAGGGTATGTGCTTGCTGAAGATATCGTAGCAGATCACAACTCTCCGGAGTTCCCGACCTCTGCGATGGATGGTTATGCGATCATCCATGAGGATCAGGCGATGAGAAGGCTGAAGGTTGCCAGTATCAACCCTGCAGGTTCAGCACTCAGAGAAAAGGTAATTGGTGGTACCTGTATCAAGACCTTTACCGGTTCACTGATGCCAGAAGGTGCCGATACGCTTATTCCTATTGAAAATGTAGAAGTGGATGGGGAGGAGATCATCATCAAAGAGGAGGTTCCTCAAGGTTTCTCTGTACGTGAAGTGGGTGAGAACTATGCAAAGGGGCAGATACTCATTAAAGCGGGTACGAAACTGGATTTCTCCCAGATCGGCGTACTGGCAAGTTTGAACATTGTTCATGTACTGGTCTATGAAAAACCGACCGTTGCCGTACTCTCTACAGGTTCCGAGCTGCTTGATCTGGGTGAACCTCAGACCAATGATGCACAGATCCGCTCTTCAAACAACTATGTCGTTGAAGCGATCGTTAACAAGTATGACGGTATCCCGATGCAGCTTGGGTGCATGAAAGATAACAAAGAGAGCATTACCACTGCGATCGCCGAAGCGCTGAAGAAGAGTGACATTGTGGTAACAACCGGTGGTGTCAGTGTAGGTGACTTTGATTTTGTCAAAGATGTTATCTATGAGCTTGGCTGTGAAGTGGTTTTCAAAGGTGTGCGTGTCAAACCGGGACAGCACATTATGGTAGCACGCAAAGCAGATAAGTTCATTGTTGCACTGCCTGGCTTTGCCTACTCTGCAACAGTAATGGCACTGGTCTATGTACTGCCGTTAATCGCAAAACTGCAAAAAGGAAGATATCCTCTTAAAAAGGTAAAAGCGAAGCTCAAAGAGCCTTTTACCAAGCGTGCGAAAAAAGCGGAGTTTACTGCCTGCAATGTAACGCTTATGCAAGGGGAGTTCTATGTCGACTTCAAAGGTAAAAAGGTCGGTACCTCTGCTATTTTGACCAATATGCTCGGAGATATCGGTCTACTCTTCACCTCGGAGGATGATACCTCCAAAGAGACAGGTGACGAGGTTGATGTTTTTTTACTGGACTGATCGAGGAAGTATTGCGTAGGGAGTAAGGGGCAAACAAGGCAAGGTATGCAAAATTTGCTACCTGCTACCTGCTACCTGCTACCTGCTACCTGCTACCTACATTTACAGTGCCAAAATAGACTCTCTCGCTTTAAGGAACAGTGCAAAATCCGCTGCTGTTCTACATCCCATTTTTACTGCATAGCTCAAAAGTTCCTTGTTCAATTTATAATCCATCCCAATCTCCTTCTTTTGATTTCTAGCTAAATTATATTGCAAAACGAAAGTTTAAATAAAAAGTATGTCAAATTGTCATACTTTTAATCAAATTATTCTATAATACATAAAAAGAAAAGAAGGAGTAGCAATGTTGAGTATGAGCGAAATTATCGAGAAATTAAAAGATGTGATAGCAGAGACAAAGATCGGAGGGAAAGTGTTCGATAAGGATGTTGCCAATGCCTTGAATATTCCACAGGCGACATTTGCTACAATGAAAAAGCGTAACTCCATTCCCTATGAAGAGATATTGGCATTTTGTGCATTAAAGAAGATCTCTGCTAACTGGCTCTTCTTCGATCAGACCGTCGATATGCTCAAAGAGCAAACGGAGAAGTTTTTTCAGGTACGTTACTTTTCCGATATCCGTGCCAGTGCGGGAGGGGGAGCGGAGGTGTTTAACGAGAACTATGAAACGATCTCTGTCGATAGAACGATCATTCACAATATGGTAGGAACAAGAGATGTGGAGTTAGAAGCGATCCATGTCGATGGTGAATCGATGGAGCCTACACTCCAAGATGGCAGTATCGTCTTTATTGATCGTACTCAGACCAATATCAGCAAAGACGGCATCTTCATTGCCGCTACGACAGCTGGGCTTTTCATCAAACGTATTCGTCAAAGAGCCGATGGGATGGTAGAACTTATTTCTGACAATAAAGCCTACTCTCCAGAAGTTCTTTCTCCGGATGAAGTAACGATCGTTGGGAAAGTGGTGGGAAATATTGAGAGCTTATAGCTCTCAAAACGAATAGTTCATAGTGAATAATGAATAGTTTTGGTATGCTTTTCTTCTGAAAAACTTTTTATAAAAGAGGTCTGAAATGGAAATACCGACAGCCGATATGATGATCTGTCATTGTCACAACAAGACGTTGGGAGATATTGCCAAATATATCAAAGAGAATCACATAGAGAAGTGGGAGCAGATCGTGGATGATCCTGATTTTGCATGTGGGAACAGTTGTGAGAATTGCCATACCGAGGGGTATCATAATGACGGGATGTCATTGGCAATGGCTGTTGGAATGGTGAAGAGAGGGTATATTTGAGATTAAGCCTTTTATTGATAAAGGGCAACCACAAGGGATTGACCCTACAGTGATATCCCTGTAGGGGTCACCCTTGTAGTGACCCTAATGGTTTAGTGTCTGCTCCCTGCACATGCCACACACCTCACGCTCTCTGGACGTATCTTCATCCGTTCTATATCGATTTCTTCTTCACACTCAATACAGATACCGAACATCGGACTATCAATGTGCAAGAGGGCATTTTGCAGTCTGGTCAGGCGCAGTTTGGACTTATCCAGTATCTTTTGGCTGACTTCCTGCTCCGCCATCGCCTCCATACGAGTCAAACGTCCCAGTGAACAGTCAGGGGCAATAGGCTTTGCTTTTTCCTGAAGGGTATCGATCTGTTTTTGAAGCTCATGAATGTCACTTTCTATCTTGCTTTTGAGTGTCTCTTTCTCTTTTTCTCTCATCATCATTCACTTTTTATGTTATCGTGGTAGATTATAGCAAATTTATACAAGGAGTCTTTCATGGCAGAAGTAGATCTTAGTGTTGGAAATATCTTGAAGCTCAATACCAAAGCACAGCTTCAAAAAGATGATCTTTATACTTTTTTGAAACGGGAGTTTCCTGATATTCCTGTTGAGGATAGGCTGAAGTATCTTTCGGCAGTCTTGAATGACTTTTTTGAAGAATATATATTTGACAGTAATGATGAGTTCAGTGCGGATGGGTATATTATTAAACGGTTTTGTCCAAAAGGGTTGGATGATGCCGGTAATGAATGAAGACCTTGAAGGGGCGTTGAAAGCGTATGTGAAATGTATGGAAGAGGGGGCATATTTTGAGGCGCATGAGGTACTGGAGGAGGCGTGGCATCCCTTACGCTTGCGCAAAGATCCGCTTGCCAATCTTCTTAAGGGGCTTATTAACGGTGCGATCGCTTTTGAGCATATACGTCGTAACCGTCCACGTTCATGGGAAAATGCACGACGCGTACTCGTAGCCTATGAACGTTATCTTACGCTTTGTCAAAAAGGGATCGTGCATGAGAGCCTTTTTCGGCAGGCGTGTCAAAAAGTCGAATCCCTCAAATCGTTCCATAGACTCTTCGTCTGAAGTTATGTTCGGGTAATAGTGCAGCGCTATACTTCCATTTTCTATTTTCAAATAAGTTGAAACAAATCATAAAATAATTAAATATTATAATATGAATGCTTTAGTGTTATAATTGCGAAAAAATTAAAGGATCTTATAGATGACTCGATTACCATGGTGGGTTGGTGGCATTTTAATGTCACTGTTATTACTATTGACTTTCTCAGTATTAGGAGCGGACAGACCGATCGGTGCATCAACGTATGTACCCTATTTTGCAGGATTGATCTTCGATCTTGATTCTGAGAAGTACAGCTACCTCAAAGAGATTCAAAACCCGGGTGCATGGGAGGGTGTAATGTTAATGGGTGCACTTTTTGGCGGATTTATCACCTCTGTGTTCATTACGAAGAGCTTTCGTATCTCATTGATCCCGACAGGGTGGAGAAAGTATAAGAACAACTCCGTTCTCTCCAGATTGCTATGGAGTTTCTTTGCCGGTTTCATTATGATCATCGGTGCAAGATTGGCTGGCGGATGTACGTCGGGGCATTTTATGTCAGGAATGAGTCAGTTGGCAGTCTCCTCTATGATATTTGGTGGTGTGGTTCTGGTCGTTGTGATCGTTACGGGTCGACTCTTCTATAATGTGAAGGAGAAATAGTATGGCATTGTTTGAACGCGTAGAACAGATGTTCGAGACAGTAATACAACAAGGGCACGGCTCCTTGGCACTGGTTTTTCTTATCGGTGTGGTATTTGGGGGAATCATCCAATATACCCGTGTGGATAAGTTTGAGAAGATCGCAGGGTTTGCGATGCTAAAAGATACCATCGTTCCTAAAATGCTTTTTCTTGCGGTAGGACTTACGAGTATCGGACTCTATTTCCTTATTGAAGCAGGCGGTGCGCATTATCATATCAAACCGGTAATGTGGCAAGGGCTTATCATTGGAGGAACACTTTTTGGTATCTCGATGGCGATCTTGGGAAAATGTCCGGGAACAGGGCCTATCTCGATCGCTGAAGGACGTATCGATGTTCTTGTCGGTGCGATCGGCGGTCTTCTTGGCGGATTGGTATTTACACTCTACTATGATGACTTCTTTAAGCCGTTGATGGGTGAGAGCGCAGGGAAGTTGATCTTAACGGAGTTCTTTAAAGGGCATGAGCATACGGTGGTACTTGTTTATGGTATTGTGATCACACTGATCGCCATCGCTATTCCCAAAATGGAACTTTACGATGAAGCGGATCTCGCACAGCTTCCTGAAGATGAAAGACCGGATAAAAAAGCCTAGACTCTAAAACGATATGTCATCGCTTCAAGACTCTCTTGAAGTGTTTGGCCGATATCTCCTTGAAATTCCAAACTATCCTCTTTTACCGTTCCACCCGTACCCAATCTTTTTTTAAGGCTTTTTAGAAGTGCTTGCATACTTTTTTTATCGAGATGGAAGGGTTTGACAATGGTCACCACCTTTCCTCTACGCTTCTCTTTTGCCAAATAGAGCCGATGCTTCTCAGGCGGTTTGATCTCTTTTTGCGGTTGTTTTCGAGCTTTTTGTTTATTATCCGCCTCCCAGCCGTCACCAAGATCTGCACCCATTTCAAATAGATTCTCTTTCATGTGCGGTCTCCTTTATATCAATAGTGTGTATCGAACAGCATACCGTATATGACCGACCCGAACAAAATAAACAGCATGATCCTGTAAAGTGTCTCCTCGCTTGGCAGTTTCATATACTATACCTCAATATGATAGATGATCTCGGTTTTGTTCTTTTTTGTCTGGATCTCATGGATGCTTAGTCCCTCTATAGGCAGTTTCATGAAATCATCTATCGTTTCTACTGAAGCTTTTGCGATCTCTCTTAATATGATACCGCGATAAGCTTTGGCCCAATGGCTGACCACTTTGCCATCTTTGATGAACTTGAGTGTCGTATAGGGCTTGCTGGGTTTGTAGAACTTATCATAGAAGCCCGCCCTCAGATCAAGGATCTCCTGATTTTCTAGGTAGTGTTCCATCAAAGATGCCCCATGCTCATGGTAGAGTTTTTCTACTTTTATCTCCCCCACTGCCGCTCCCTGTTTCAATCGATACTCTGGGATCATATCATTGGCTCTTAGGAATCCAAAGAGGTTCGAACAGAGGATGACATGGGTGTCTATGTATGTTTTGGCATTTTCATTTAACGTCGCATAGTTCAAATGGTCAAAAGCCACACCGGTATACCGCTCTATGGCTTTCATTGCCGGTTCATGGATAATATCTCGTATGTGTGCTTGAATATCCGTTTCTTTTTTAAGCCCGAACATAGCACTTAGTGCATGCATGTCGCCTTTTTGCAGGATATTCATATAGGTATGGAGCAGTTTTGTTCTATGAGGAAGCAGCTCCTCAAAGAGAAGGTTCGCTAGTCTAAAGGGGGCGCTACCACCACTTGTTTTTGTCTCACTGGGTGCAAGAAGTATTTTCATTCAGAGCCTCAATCATGGTTTTTTCGCATTGTAATATGTGTTGGATATAGGAGTGCTTAGTTATATGCAGGTAGATAAAAAAGCAGGAGGAAGGGCACAAAAAGGCTGTTTAGGCATGAAAATAAGGCTTTTTTTTACTTTTTTTCAATTTTTTCCCAAAAACCCTTGACAAGTAAAAAGAATTTGTCTATAATTCCCGTCCATTTTGACTCACAAAGTTAAAATGCGATGGCGCTGGTGTAGCTCAGCTGGTAGAGCAGCTGATTTGTAATCAGCAGGTCGGGGGTTCGAGTCCCTTCACCAGCTCCATAATATAATTATCAGTGTTTGACCAGTGATATGACAAACATTATCGTGGTGAGTTACTCAAGTGGCCAACGAGGGCAGACTGTAAATCTGCTGGCTTTCGCCTTCGAAGGTTCGAATCCTTCACTCACCACCATGTTAAGTCACATATAAAGACGCGGGAATAGCTCAGTTGGCTAGAGCGTCAGCCTTCCAAGCTGAGGGTCGCGAGTTCGAGTCTCGTTTCCCGCTCCATGAACTGGGAGCTGTGTGAATTATGTACTTAGCAGAAATTACTTCACATATAAAAGCTTTCCAAATATCATACTGTAATCAAATTTTATAAAATACGTTATATTTTATAAGCAACTGATAAATTATTTATCGCCCATATGGCTCAGGGGTAGAGCACTTCCTTGGTAAGGAAGAGGTCGTGAGTTCAAGTCTCACTATGGGCTCCAGAAGTAGAAGTATGGACAAAAGTATTACAGCCTTGTAATAGTTCTGTCCATATTGGTTAAGAAGTTTTGGCTATAATACTGCCTTTAAATCAACATAAAGCTAGGAGAAAAGCATGGCTAAAGAAAAATTCGAACGAACCAAACCGCATGTTAACATCGGTACTATCGGTCACGTTGACCACGGTAAAACTACACTAACAGCTGCAATTACAGCGGTACTTGCAACCAAGAACGATACTGCACTTATGGACTACGATCAAATCGATAATGCTCCAGAAGAGAGAGAAAGAGGGATCACGATCGCTACTTCTCACGTAGAGTATGAAACAGACACAAGACACTACGCTCACGTAGACTGTCCAGGTCACGCCGACTACGTTAAGAACATGATTACCGGTGCTGCACAAATGGACGGTGCGATCCTCGTTATCGCTGCAACAGATGGACCAATGGCTCAAACTAGAGAGCATATCCTTCTTTCTAAGCAAGTAGGTGTACCATACATCGTTGTATTCTTGAACAAAGAAGATCAACTTGACGATGAAGATAAAGAAGAGATGCTTGAACTAGTAGAGATGGAAGTACGTGAACTTCTTTCTGAGTATGACTTCCCAGGTGACGATACACCGATCGTAGCTGGTTCTGCATTCCAAGCACTTGAAGAAGCAAAAGCTGGTAAGCTTGGTGAGTGGTCAGAAAAGATCATCGCACTTATGAACGAAGTAGACAACTATATCCCAGAGCCTCAAAGAGAGACTGATAAAGACTTCTTGATGCCAATTGAAGATATCTTTACTATCCAAGGTCGTGGTACGGTTGTAACCGGTAAAGTTGACAGAGGGCAAGTATGTGTTGGTGACGAAGTTGAGATCGTTGGTCTTAAAGACACAATGAAAACAACAGTTACTGGTGTTGAAATGTTCCGTAAAGAGATGGATTGTGGTATCGCTGGTGATAACTGTGGTGTTCTTATCCGTGGTATCGCTAAAGATGAAGTACAAAGAGGTATGGTTCTTTGTAAGCCAGGTTCAATCACTCCTCACACTAAGTTCGAAGCAGAAGTTTACGTACTTACTAAAGAGGAAGGTGGTAGACATACACCATTCTTTAATAACTATAGACCTCAGTTCTATGTACGTACAACAGACGTAACTGGTTCAGTTCAACTTCAAGAAGGTACTGAAATGGTTATGCCAGGTGACAACGTTAAGATCGACGTTGAGCTTATCGCGCCTATCGCTCTTGAAGAGGGAACAAGATTTGCTATCCGTGAGGGTGGTAGAACTGTTGGTGCAGGTGTTGTTTCTAAGATCATTGCTTAAGACACCCTTGCAGGAGGCCTTGCCTCTTGCGCTTTCAATTAGGAGATAAACATGAGAGAAACTGTTCACCTAGGATGTGAGAAGTGTACAAGACGTAACTATCACACAACAAAGAACAAAAAAACGACAACAGAAAAACTTGCACTAAAGAAGTATTGTAAATGGTGTAAAGAACACACTGTTCATAAAGAGATGAAACTCTAAGTTTCACTCTTTCTCTTTTTTAGGCCAATAGCTCAGTTGGTAGAGCACTGGTCTCCAAAACCAGGTGCCGGGGGTTCGAGTCCCTCTTGGCCTGCCATAACAAAGGTAACACACAATGGAAAAAATTTCAACATTTATAGCAAATGCCAGAGCAGAGCTACAGAAAGTAATATTTCCAACCAAAGTTCAAGTCAGACAAGCATTTTTAGCAGTTGTTCTCGTAGTAACTGTCATTTCGATATTTTTAGCACTGGTTGATCTTATGATGTCAGCCATCGTATCTTCAGTTTTATAGGATTAATAATGGCATTTCAGTGGTATGCAATTCAAACATATGCAGGTAGTGAGCAAGCGGTTAAACGCGCAATCGAGCAACTGGCTGTAGATTATGGTATTGAAGATAAGATCGAAAGAATCGTTGTGCCTACAGAAGAGGTCATTGAAGTTAAAAATGGCGAAAAGAAGATTACGGAAAGAACACTATACTCAGGTTACGTATTTGCACAGATAGACCTGGATACTGATCTATGGCACAAGATCCAATCTCTGCCGAGAGTATCTAGATTTATCGGTGAACAAAAGACACCGACCCCTCTTACCGAAGCGGATATCAAAGTAATCCTTGACAAGATGGAGCAAAAAGCTGCACCTCGTCCTAAGGTCGACTTTGAGGCAGGTGAAATGGTACGTATTATCGACGGACCGTTCGCGAACTTTACCGGTATGGTCGAAGAGTATGATCTTGATCATGGTAAGTTGAAACTCAATGTTTCTATCTTCGGAAGAAACACACCTGTTGAGATCCTCTATACTCAAGTAGAGAAAATCATATAAAGACCCGCCTAGCGGTCAAATCACACAAAGGAAGAACAGATGGCAAAGAAAATAGCTGAAAAGTTTAAAATGATGATCCCTGCCGGATCTGCAAACCCATCACCACCGGTAGGACCTGCACTTGGTCAACGTGGTGTAAATATCATGGAATTCTGTAAAGCGTTCAATGAAAAGACAAAAGATAAAATGGGGTTCAAAATTCCTGTTATCGTAACAGTATATACTGATAGAAGTTTTACGTTCGAGACCAAGCAACCACCTGCATCAGATCTTATCTTAAAAGCAGCAGGACTTAAGAAAGGTACTGATAACCCACTTTTGAACAAAGTAGGATCTATCACTAAAGCGAAACTTGAAGAGATCATCGATCAAAAGATCGCTGACCTTAACACAACTGATAGAGAAGCTGCTGCAAGAATTATCGCAGGTAGCTGTAGAAGTATGGGTGTCGAGATCGTAGACTAAAGCCTACGAAAAAGAATATTTTATAAAAATCTGGACCACATGATTTAAAAAATGTGGGAGCAATATAGCGGAGAATATAGATGGCAAAGAAACTAAGTAAAAGAAGACAAGCACTACTTGAGAAAGTAGATGCAACAAAAGAGTACAGTGTAGATGAAGCAATGGCTACACTTAAAGAGCTCAAGTCGGCAAAGTTCGACGAGACTGTAGAAGTAGCATTGAACTTGAACGTTGACCCGAGACATGCTGACCAAATGGTAAGAGGGTCTGTTGTTCTTCCTCATGGAACGGGTAAAAACGTAAGAGTTGCCGTATTTGCCAAAGATGCAAAAGCGGATGAAGCAAAAGCTGCGGGTGCTGATCTTGTTGGTTCTGATGAGCTTATTGAGCAGATACAAGCAGGGAACATCGATTTTGACATCGTGATCTCTACACCTGATATGATGGGTGTTCTTGGTAAAGTGGCAAGAATCCTTGGGCCAAAAGGTTTGATGCCTAACCCTAAAACTGGAACGGTAACAATGGATGTTGCAAAAGCGGTTGAGAACGCTAAAGGCGGTCAAGTGAACTTCCGTGTTGATAAAAAAGGGAATATCCATGCGGGTATCGGTAAGATCTCTTTTGATACTGAGAAGATCAGAGAGAACTTCAACACATTCATTGAAGCGATCAACAAAGCAAAACCTGCTTCTGCAAAAGGTAGATATATCACCAATGCAGCTGTCTCTTTGACAATGAGTCCGTCAGTTACTTTGGATGCATCTGAAGTAATGGATATCAAGTAAGCTTTGGCTTACTTGAACGGCACTAGATCTTCATCGGTAAAAGTACGCTTTTACGGCTGAAGACTTAGGTCTTGATCTTAGACTGAAGATAATGGGGGCGTAAGCTTAATTAGTCTACCCGAAAAGGTAGACGGGTATGGAACTCCATACACCCTGTTAGACGGTCGGAAGGAGTAGAAATGACTAGAACCAGAAAAGAAGAGCTGGTTGCAGAGATGACAGCAGAGTTCAAGGACGCTGGTGCGATCATCGTCTGTGATTATAAGGGAATGACTGTTGAAGCTCTCGAGACTGTGCGTAACATGGCTCGTGAAGAAGAGACTAAAGTCAAGGTCATTAAAAACAAGCTTGCTGCGATCGCATTGGAAAATGCAGGTTGTGAAGCGATTGACTTTAAAGACACTAACCTTGTAATCTGGGGTGATACACAAGTACTTCCTTGTAAGATCGCTGACAAAGCGGCAACACAGTTCAAGGATCACTTTTCGATCAAAACAGGTTTGATCGAAGGTAAAGTTGCGTCTATGGATACCATCAATGCGATGGCTAAACTTCCAACAAGAGACGAACTTCTTGGTATGCTTCTCAACGTTTGGAATGCACCGATCACAAACTTTACGATCGGTATCAAAGCGCTTGCTGAGAAGAAAGAAGCAGAAGAGGCTTAATTGCGTGTGGTGAGAGCCCACGGCTCTCTTTTGACAAGAGGTGAACTCTTGTAAATTTTGAAAATGTTCATAAAAGGATAAACTATGGCAACAACTAAAGAAGATGTATTAGAATTCATTTCTAACCTTTCTGTACTTGAGCTTTCTGAGCTTGTAAAAGAATTCGAAGAGAAGTTCGGTGTAACTGCACAAGCAACTGTAGTAGCTGCTGGTGCTGGTGCCGGTGCTGCTGAAGCTGCTGAAGAGCAAACTGAGTTTGACGTTGTTCTTACAGACGCTGGTGCGAAAAAGATCAACACAATTAAAGTGGTTAGAGCGATCACCGGTCTTGGTCTTAAAGAAGCGAAAGCTGCTGTTGAAGAAGTACCATCTGTACTTAAAGAAGCAGTATCTAAAGAAGAAGCTGAAGAGCTCAAAAAACAAATCGAAGAAGCTGGCGCTTCTTGTGAACTTAAATAATTTCGGTTATTTAAGTCGATATCAGGCATCTGCCTGATATCCGTTATACCAACTACCTTAGGTATACTGATAAACTATTCGGAGACATTTCATACCCTCCTCTAATAGTTTCTTTGTGTATCTAATCGCATGAACATTTTGTATTCCGTTCATAAAACGTCTAAACTAACGACATATTCATAACCAACCAACTACCATAAGGATAAACATGTTAAATTCTTTGCATTCTGGTAATAGACTTCGTGTCGACTTTTCTAAAACCCCCAGAGAGATAGAGATCCCCAACCTGCTCCAACTTCAGCAAAAAAGTTATGAAAACTTTTTGATGCTCGGTGAGAAAGATAGAAAGAACTCCACCCTTGAAAAGGTATTCCGTTCCGCTTTCCCTATCCATGACCAGCAGAACCGCCTAACCCTCACATACAAGAACTCCGAGATCATCAAGCCGAAATATACGGTTAGAGAGTGTATGGAGAGAGGATTGACATATGCTGTTTCATTGAAGATGAATATCGAGCTTATTATTTGGAACAGAGATGAGAAGACAGGTGAGAAGCTTGATCCTAAAGAGATCAAGCAACAAGCGGTATTCGTACGTGATATCCCATTGATGACAGACAGAACTTCATTCGTTGTCAATGGTGTTGAACGTGTTATCGTCAACCAACTTCACAGATCACCAGGTGTTATCTTCAAAGAGGAAGAGGGTACGACTGTCGGAAGCAGTCTTCTTTACTCCGCACAGATCATTCCTGACCGTGGTAGTTGGCTCTATTTTGAATATGACTCTAAAGACATCCTTTATGCACGTATCAACAAAAGAAGAAAGATCCCTGTAACGATCCTCTTTAGAGCATTGGATTACTCTAAAGACGATATCGTCAAACTCTTCTACCCAACAAAAGAGATCGTAATTAAAGACAATAGATTCCTTGTGAAGTTCGACCCGAACGACTTTGGCGGTAGAGCGGAGTATGATGTAAAAGATATGGACGGGAACGTCGTTGTCAATGCTGGTAAACGTTTAACGAAGAAGAAAGCACAGAAACTTATCGAAGAGGGGCTCGAGTGGATCGAGTATCCGGTCGAGACTTTGATGGAGAGACACCTTGCTACGGCTGTGATCGATCAAGAGAGCGGTGAAGTACTCTATGATGTCGTTACACCACTTGATGAGACGAAACTCAAGAAGATGATCGAGCAAGGTATCGATAAGATCGAGATTATCAATGACCTTGCAGGGGGAACGGATAAGTCTATCATCAATGCGTTCATCGCAGATCAAGAGAGCCTCAGACTCCTTAAGCAGACAGAAGAGATCGATGATGAGAACGTACTTTCTGCGATTCGTATCTATAAAGTGATGAGACCGGGTGAACCGGTCACACCTGAAGCGGCGCAAGCATTCTTGAAGCAACTCTTCTTCGATCCTGAAAGATATGACCTGACACAGGTCGGTCGTATGAAGATGAACCATAAGCTAGGACTTGATGTTCCTGAGTATGCAACGGTACTTACGGCGGAAGATCTTATTAATACAGTGAAGTATCTGATCAAAGTTAAAAATGGTCAAGGACATATCGATGACCGTGATCACCTTGGTAACAGACGTATTAGAGCGATTGGTGAACTTCTTGGGAATGAGCTTCATAGCGGTTTGATCAAGATGCAAAAAGCGATCAAGGATAAAATGACAACGATCTCAGGTTCACTCGATGAATTGATGCCGCACGATCTTGTCAACTCCAAGATGATCACTAACACGATCTTAGAGTTCTTCTCAAGCGGTCAGCTTTCTCAGTTCATGGACCAGACAAACCCGCTTTCGGAAGTAACACATAAAAGACGTCTCTCCGCATTGGGTGAGGGTGGTCTTGTGAAAGAGCGTGCCGGATTTGAAGTGCGTGATGTTCACCCAACGCACTACGGACGTATCTGTCCGATCGAGACTCCGGAAGGTCAGAACATCGGTCTGATCAACACACTTGCGACATACTCGAAAGTAAATGAGCACGGATTCATCGAAGCACCGTATAAAGTGGTTAAAGATGGAAAAGTCACCGATGAGATCGTATATGTTACGGCAACACAAGAAGAGGACAAATGTATCGCACCTGCTTCGACAAAAGTGGATGAGAACGGTTACATCGTTGAAGACTTGATCGAAACAAGACTTAACGGGAACATCGAGCTTAACGACAGAAGCCGTGTTGACTTGATCGATATCTCTCCATTGATGATCTCCGGTTCTGCTGCAGCGCTGATCCCATTCTTGGAGCATGATGATGCCAACCGTGCACTAATGGGATCGAACATGCAACGTCAGGCGGTACCTTTGCTTAAAACAGAGGCACCGGTCGTTGGTACAGGTATGGAAGCGATCGTCTCTCGTGATGCATGGGAAGCGGTCAAAGCGAAGCGTTCAGGTAAGGTAGAGAAGGTAGATGCGAATGCGATCTACATTATGGGTGAAGATGAGACCGGTGTTTTCATCGACCATTATCCGCTTGAAAAGAACATGAGAACCAACCAGAATACCACCTTTACACAAACACCGATCGTAAAACTTGGTGACAAGATCGAGGCTGGTCAAGTGATTGCTGACGGTGCGAATATGGATCAAGGTGAGCTTGCGATCGGTAAGAACATTATGGTCGCCTTTATGCCTTGGTACGGATATAACTACGAGGATGCGATCATCGTTTCCGAGAAGATCATCCGTGAAGACACTTTCACCTCTGTGCATACATACGAAAAAGAGGTAGAGGCTAGAGAGCTTAAGCACGGAACGGAAGAGATCACGCGTGATATCCCGAACATCCGTGAAGATGAGTTGCTTCACCTCGATGAGAGCGGAATCGTTAAGATCGGTACTTACGTCAAACCTGGTATGATCCTTGTTGGTAAGGTCTCTCCCAAGGGAGAGATCAAACCGACACCTGAAGAGAGACTCCTTAGAGCGATCTTCGGTGAGAAAGCAGGTCACGTAGTAAACAAATCACTCTACTGTCCGGCTTCTATGGAAGGGGTTGTTGTTGACATCAAAGTATTCACCAAAAAAGGGTACGAAAAAGATGCACGTGCGATCCAGGCATATGAAGAGGAGAAAGCGGCACTTGACAGCGATCACCACGATCAACTCTTGATGATCGACCGTGAAGAGATCCTCCGTATCGCACACTTTCTCTCTCAGCAAGAGTTGGCAAAAGACGTAACCATCGGTGAGACCGAGTATAAAGCCGGAAGCAAGATCCCTGAAGATATTATCAAGGGAGTGAATCGTTTTGCACTTAGAGGTGTAGTACAGTCTTATAGTGATGAAGTACAGAATGAGTATGAGTCAATGAAGAACTACTTCATCAAGCAGAAGAAAAAACTCAAAACTGCACACGAAGAGAAGCTTGCGATCCTTGAAAAAGATGACATTCTACCTTCTGGCGTAACAAAATTGGTCAAGGTCTATATTGCGACAAAACGTAAGTTGAAGGTCGGGGATAAGATGGCGGGACGTCACGGAAACAAAGGTATCGTTTCTAACATCGTTCCTGAGATCGATATGCCATACCTTGAAGACGGACGTCCGGTAGAGATCATCCTGAATCCGCTAGGGGTACCTTCTCGTATGAACATCGGACAGATCTTGGAGGTTCACCTTGGACTTGTCGGTAAGCGTTTGGGTGAGCAGATCCAAGAGATGTTCGATAACCAGACAGAAGATTTCATCCAGAAGCTTCGTGCGAAGATGATCGAGATCGCAGATGTTGCGAAATTGATGAACGCAAAAGAGACACTTGGCAATATGAGTGACAAAGAGTTGCTTCAGTATGCTAGAGACTGGGCAAGAGGCGTGAAGTTCGCCGCACCGGTATTTGAGGGTGCGAACCAAGCGGAGTTCGAAAAGCTCTTTGAGCTGGCGAAGATCGATCCTGACGGGAAAATGACCCTCTATGATGGAAAAACCGGAGAGAAGATGATCGAGCGTGTCAATGTCGGATACATGTATATGTTGAAACTTCACCACTTGGTCGATGAGAAAGTACATGCACGTTCGACCGGACCATACTCACTTGTTACACAACAGCCGGTCGGTGGTAAAGCACTCTTCGGTGGACAGAGATTCGGAGAGATGGAGGTTTGGGCACTTGAGGCATATGGTGCGTCACATGTCCTTAAAGAGATGTTGACGATCAAATCGGATGATGTCGAAGGACGTGCAAGAGCATACCGTGCGATCACCAAAGGAGAAGCGGTTCCTGAATCAGGTGTACCTGAGACGATGTTCGTTCTTACCAAAGAGCTTCAGGCACTTGGTTTGGATGCAGAGCTATATGAGAGTAAAAAAGAAGTGGAGAGTGAAGATGAGTAATGAAATTCTAGAACATTTGGTACCTATCGACCTGAATAGTGACGATAGACCGCAGGATATCGCAGCGCTTCAACTAAGAGTTGCAAGCCCTGAAAAGATACTCTCATGGAGTTATGGTGAGGTTAAAAAGCCTGAAACCATCAACTACCGTACGCTTAAGCCTGAGCGTGACGGTCTTTTCTGTGCGAAGATCTTCGGACCTATCAGAGACTATGAGTGCTTGTGTGGTAAATATAAGAAGATGCGTTATAAAGGTGTCGTCTGTGAAAAGTGTGGGGTTGAAGTCACCTCTTCTAAAGTCAGAAGAAACAGAATGGGACACATCGACCTGATCGCTCCTGTGGCACACATCTGGTATGTCTCTTCACTTCCATCTCGTATCGGTACACTGCTTGGCGTGAAGATGAAAGATCTTGAGCGTGTACTTTACTACGAAGCGTATATCGTTAAGACGCCAGGTGAAGCAAGTTATGACAATGAAGGGCTAAATCCGCTTAAGAAGTATGATGTTCTTAATGAGGAGCAGTATCAGCAGATCTCTTCTCGTTTCGGAGATACGGGACTTGATGCACGTATGGGTGGAGAGATCGTACAAGAGTTGCTTGCAGAGCTTGACCTTGTAGAGATGTTCTCTCAACTCAAAGAGGAGATCCAAGCGACCAAGTCTGAAGCGAAGAGAAAAACGATCGTTAAGAGATTGAAAGTGATCGAGGCGTTTCTGCATTCAGGGAACAGACCTGAGTGGATGATGCTAACGCAACTTCCGGTACTCCCACCGGATCTAAGACCGTTGGTAAGTCTTGATGGTGGTAAGTTCGCCGTTTCGGATGTGAACGACCTCTATAGACGTGTGATCAACCGTAACCAACGTTTGAAAAGACTGGTAGAGCTTGATGCACCGGAAATTATTGTCAGAAACGAAAAGCGTATGCTCCAAGAAGCAGTCGATGCGCTCTTTGATAACGGTCGTCGTGGAAATGCCGTTAAGGGTGCGAACAAAAGACCGCTCAAGTCACTCTCTGAAGTGATCAAGGGTAAACAGGGACGTTTCCGTCAAAACCTTCTTGGTAAGCGTGTTGACTTCTCCGGACGTTCTGTTATTGTTGTCGGTCCTGACTTGAGAATGGATCAGTGTGGTCTTCCTAAGAAGATGGCGATCGAGCTCTTCAAGCCGCATCTGATGGCAAAACTCGAAGAGAAAGGGTATGCAACAACCCTCAAACAAGCCAAGAAGATGATCGAGCAGCAGGTCAATGAGGTGTGGGAGTGTCTAGAAGAAGTAGTTGAGAACTATCCGGTTCTTCTTAACCGTGCACCGACACTGCATAAACTCTCGATCCAGGCGTTTCATCCACGTTTGATCGAAGGAAAAGCGATCCAGCTTCATCCACTTGTATGTTCTGCGTTCAACGCCGACTTCGATGGTGACCAGATGGCGGTACACGTACCACTTTCTGATGAAGCGGTAGCGGAAGCGAAAGTCTTGATGCTCGCATCAATGAACATTCTTCTTCCTGCATCAGGTAAAGCGATCGCAGTTCCTTCTCAAGATATGATTTTGGGACTTTACTACCTGACACTAGAGAAGAAAGATGTTAAAGGGGAGCATAAGCTCTTTGCGAACGTTGAAGAGGTAGAGATCGCATTCGAACAGCAAGCGCTCGATCTCAATGCACGTATTAGAACCATTATCGATGGTCGTATCGTAACTTCGACAGCAGGTCGTTTGATCTTGAAGTCGATCATTCCTGATTATGTTCCGGAGAAGTACTGGAACAAGATCTTGAAGAAAAAAGATATCGGTGCGTTGGTCGATTATATCTATAAAGTTGGTGGTGTAGCACAGACAGCAGGATTCCTTGATGACCTTAAGGATATGGGTTTCAAATATGCAACCAAAGTCGGTGTATCGATCTCTGTGGACGATATTCAGATCCCACCGGTTAAAGATGAGATCGTTCTTAAGGCCAAAGAGGAAGTCAAAGAGATCCAAAGACAGTATGCAGCAGGTCTTTTGACCGATCAAGAGCGTTATAACAAGATTATTGATATCTGGACCGATGCGAACAACTCGATCGCTGAGGCGTTGATGGATCTGATCAAGAAAGATAAAGACGGGTTCAACTCCGTGCATATGATGGCTGACTCGGGTGCGAGGGGTTCTGCCGCTCAGATCAGACAGCTTTCGGGTATGAGGGGTCTAATGGCGAAATCTGATGGATCGATCATTGAGACACCGATCACCTCGAACTTCCGTGAAGGTCTGAATGTACTTGAGTACTTTATTTCAACCCACGGTGCACGTAAGGGTCTTGCCGATACCGCGCTTAAGACGGCGAATGCGGGTTATTTGACCAGAAAACTGATCGATGTTGCACAGAATGTGAAGATCTCTATGGCCGACTGTGGTACGCATGAAGGGGTAGAGGTTTCCGATATCGTTGTCGGTAATGAGATGATCGAACCGTTAGCGGATAGAATCTATGGTCGTGTACTTGCAGAAGACGTTATTGACCCGATCACCAATGAAGTATTGGTCAGTGAAGGTACTATGATCGATGAAGAGACGGCTAAACGTGTAGAAGAGGCCGGCGTACGCTCCGTTGTGATGAGGGCACCTTCAAGCTGTAAAGCACCAAAAGGTATCTGTGCAAAATGTTACGGATTGAACATGGCTGATAACAAGATCGTAAAACCGGGTGAAGCGGTTGGTGTTATTGCGGCACAGTCGATCGGTGAGCCGGGAACTCAGCTGACACTTCGTACGTTCCACACCGGTGGTACGGCAACTGCAGGTAAAGAGGAGCGTCAGGTCATTGCGACACAAGAAGGTTTCGTACGTTACTACAACCTCTCTGTCTATAAGAACAGTGAAGGGCAGTTGATCGTTGCGAACAGACGTAATGCGGGTGTTCTTTTGGTCGAACCTAAGATCAAGGCCGTGACCAAAGGTAAGGTCTCTATTGTCGTAACACATGATGAGTATGTTATCTCGGTAAAAGCCGATGGAGAAGAAGAGGTACGTTATAATCTCAGAAAGTCCGATGTCGCTAAATCTAACGAGCTTGCCGGTGTTGCCGGTAAGGTAGAGGGTAAACTCTTCTTGCCGCTTAATGATGGCGATATGGTAGAAGAGGGTGACTCTATCGTTGAAGTGATCAAAGAGGGTTGGTCTGTACCAAGCCGTATTCCGTTCGCTTCAGAGCTTAAAGTGGAAGATGGTGCACCGGTGACACAAGAGGTTAAGGCGGAGTCTAAAGGAACTGTGAAGTTCTTCTTGCTTAAAGGGGACTATCTTGAGCTTACGGATAAGTTCAATGCAGGAACACAGGTAGACGAAAAAGGTCTTTTTGCCGTGATCGTTGATGAGAACAACCGTGAAGCGGCACGTCACTATATCTCAAGAGGTTCTGTGGTAAAAGTGAACAGCAACGCTACGGTAGAACGTGGTCAAACGCTTTCTGCTCCGGAAGTAGCGATACAAGTGGTCATTGCCGAGTGGGATCCATACTCCGAACCGATCATTGCTGAGCAGAAGGGTACATTGAAGTTCGAAGATATCATCCCCGGTGTCACCGTTGTTGAACAGTTCGACGAAGTAACGGGTGATACAAGATTGGAGCTGAACGAGCATATTCCAACAGCCTATAAGCCGGCGATTATCCTTGCGACTGAGTCAGGTGAGCTTATTCGATATCAACTTGATCCTAAAACGATACTCTTTGTACATGACGGAGATGAAGTCAATATCGCAGATATCTTGGCAAAAACACCAAAAGCGGCGATCAAGTCGAAAGATATTACCGGTGGTCTTCCAAGAGTTTCCGAACTTTTCGAAGCAAGACGTCCGAAAGATATTGCATTGATCGCTCAGATCGACGGTGTAGTAAGCTTCGGTAAACCGCTAAGAGGAAAAGAGAGACTTATTATTACCGGTGATAACGGTCAGCTTACTGAACAGTTTGTTGATAAAGGTAAGGTGGTGCTTGTTCACCCTGGTGAATATGTACATGCAGGTGAAAAACTGACGGATGGTGTGGTATCAAGTCATGATATCCTTGCGGCACTAGGAGAGAAAGCGCTTTATGAGTATATCGTTTCCGAAGTACAGATGGTCTATCGTAGACAAGGGGTTAATATCTCCGATAAGCATATTGAGATCGTGACCTCTCAAATGATGAGACAGGTAAAAGTCGTTGACAGTGGTGATAGTAACTTTATTGCCGGAGATATCGTCTCCAGACGTAAGTTCCAAGAAGAGAATGAAAGAGTGATCAATCTTGGCGGTGAGCCGGCGATCGCTGAACCGATGCTTGTAGGTATTACCCGTGCAGCGGTCGGAGCTGACTCGATCATCTCTGCGGCATCTTTCCAGGATACGACAAAAGTATTGACATCTGCATCTATCGCAGGTACGATCGATACGCTTGAAGACCTTAAAGAGAATGTTGTTATCGGTCGTCTGATCCCTGTAGGAACAGGTATGATCGACAATGACAAGATCAAACTAGAAGCTTCCAAGTAAGCTTCCTCCTCTCCTTTGGGAGAGGGACTATAACTTCCCCTTATTAAATTTCAGAAAAATCAAAGAAAATCTCGATATAATACATCTCCATTTTTCTATCGTTATACAATTTTAGAGTAGCTTTTAAGTGCTTTAAGATGGTGTAACAGCCAGATTCAATTCGCTCATAGAGCAAACCAAACAACATTAGAAAGGAAACGATTTGCCAACAATTAACCAATTGATTCGTAAAGAACGTAAAAAGGTGATCAAAAAGTCTAAATCACCAGCGCTTGAGAGTTGTCCTCAGAGAAGAGGGGTATGTACAAGAGTATATACAACGACTCCTAAAAAACCAAACTCTGCTTTGAGAAAAGTAGCAAAAGTAAGATTGACATCAGGATATGAGGTTATCTCATATATCGGTGGTGAAGGTCACAACCTTCAAGAACACTCTATTGTACTTGTACGTGGTGGTAGGGTAAAAGACCTTCCAGGGGTTAAGTATCACATCGTTCGTGGTGCGCTTGATGCCTCAGGTGTTGCAAACAGAAAAGTTGCAAGATCCAAATACGGAACGAAGAGACCTAAGTAATCTAAACACATTATCGTTTAGGTGAAGTTGTCACGCTTGCGTGAAACAGAAGGTTGAGTTTAGCTTAGTAATGAGCTTGAGCAGGTATTCATCGATAATCCTTCGGGGATGATACTTGAGTAAATCAATGAAGATTGAAGTTAAAGGAAATAGAGAATGAGAAGAAGAAAAGCTCCCGTTAGACCGGTATTGCCAGATCCAGTATACGGTTCTAAAGTATTGACAAAATTCATCAATGCAGTAATGCTTGATGGGAAAAAGAGTGTTGCGCAAAAAGTTGTTTACTCTGCGCTAGAGAGAATTGAATCTAAAACAGGTGAAAAAGCGATCGACGTATTCAATAAAGCGATGGATAACGTAAAGCCTGTCATGGAAGTTAAAAGTAGACGTGTCGGTGGTGCTACATATCAGGTGCCTATCGAAGTTAGACCGGTAAGACAGCAGTCACTCGGGATCAGATGGATCGTAGATGCGGCTAGAAAAAGAAACGAAAGAACTATGATGGAGCGTCTTTCTAACGAGCTTATGGATGCTGCGACTGAAAAAGGTGCTGCGTTCAAGAAGAAAGAAGATACATACAAAATGGCAGAAGCGAATAAAGCATTTGCTCACTATAGATGGTAAGGAAGTAAAGTATGCCTAGAAGTCATAAACTTGAAGATGTAAGAAACATCGGTATTGCTGCACACATCGATGCAGGTAAAACGACAACGACAGAGAGAATTCTTTTCTATACAGGTGTTGAGCACAAGATCGGAGAGGTTCACGACGGTGCTGCAACCATGGACTGGATGGAGCAAGAGCAAGAGCGTGGTATTACCATTACTTCTGCTGCGACCACATGTGAGTGGAGAGGGAAACAGATCAACATTATCGACACTCCGGGCCACGTTGACTTCACTATCGAAGTTGAGCGTTCAATGAGGGTACTTGACGGTGCTGTTTCTGTATTCTGTGCGGTTGGTGGAGTTCAACCACAATCTGAAACAGTTTGGAGACAAAGAAACAGATACGGTGTACCATCGATCGTTTTCGTTAACAAAATGGACAGAACCGGTGCGGATTTCTTTGAAGTTGAAAGACAGATCAAAGACAGACTTAAAGGTAACCCTGTTCCATTCCAACTTCCTATCGGTGCGGAAGATAACTTCGAGGGTGTTATCGATCTTGTCAAAATGAAAGAGATCGTATGGGATGAAGATGCGGCAATGGGTTCAGCTTACCATGAGCAAGATATCCGTGAAGAGCTTCAAGATATTGCCGAAGAGTACAGAGAGAAGATGATCGAAGAGATCTCTTCTGTTGACGGTAATGAAGAGCTTATGGAAAAATATATGGAAGGTGAAGAGCTTACCACTGAAGAGATTATGAAGGGAATTAAAGATGCAACAATTAATATGCACATTGTTCCTATGACTTGTGGTACGGCATTCAAGAACAAAGGTGTGCAGACACTTCTTGATGCAGTTGTTGACTATCTTCCGTCTCCGGTAGAAGCACCACCGATTAAAGGTACGAAAATGGATGACGAGAACGAAGAAGTGATCGTTGAGTCTACTGATGACGGTGAATTCGCATCACTTGCGTTTAAAATCATGACTGACCCGTTTGTTGGACAGTTGACATTTATCCGTGTCTATAGAGGGTCTCTTGAGTCAGGATCTTACGTGCTTAACTCTACCAAAGGTAAAAAAGAGCGTGTTGGTCGTATCATGAAAATGCACGCGATCAAAAGAGAAGAGATCTCTGAAATTTACGCTGGTGAGATCGGTGCGGTTGTCGGTCTTAAGAATACAACAACCGGTGATACACTCTGTTCTGAAAAAGACAAAGTGGTTCTTGAGAGAATGGACTTCCCGGATCCGGTTATCTCTGTTGCAGTTGAGCCTAAGACAAAAGCCGATCAGGAAAAAATGGGTATCGCACTTGGTAAACTTGCTGCGGAAGATCCATCGTTCCGTGTTTCTACGGATGAAGAGTCTGGACAAACTATTATTTCAGGAATGGGTGAGCTTCACCTTGAAATTATTGTAGACCGTATGAAACGTGAATTTAAAGTTGAAGCGGAAGTGGGTGCACCACAGGTTGCATACCGTGAGACTATCCGTAAAGCGGTTAACAAAGAGTACAAGTATGCAAAACAGTCTGGTGGTCGTGGACAGTATGGTCACGTTTACCTCAAGATCGAGCCGCTTGAGCCAGGTAGTGGTTATGAGTTCGTTGATGAGATCAAAGGTGGGGTTATTCCTAAAGAGTTTATCGGACCGGTTGATAAAGGTATTCAAGAAGCAATGCAAAGAGGTATCCAAGCAGGTTACCCTGTAGAAGATGTTAAAGTAACCCTTTATGATGGTTCTTACCACGATGTTGACTCCTCTGAAATGGCATTTAAGCTTGCAGGTTCTATGGGGTTCCGTGAAGGTGCAAAAGAGGCTAACCCGGTTATTCTTGAACCAATGATGAAAGTTGAAGTTGAAGTACCTGAAGAGTTTATGGGTGATGTTATCGGTGACGTTGCAAAACGTAGAGGTAACGTAACTGGTATGGACGACAGAGCAGGTAACAAGATCGTTAACGCGTTCGTACCACTTTCTGAAATGTTCGGTTACTCAACAGACCTTCGTTCTATGACACAAGGTCGTGCAACATACGCAATGGAATTCGATCACTATGAGGAAGTTCCACAGAATGTAGC